>Ga0207768_100010_pt1:350000-581294 | contig 581294 bp, 479 predicted proteins | sample CeladaPassaB1F01_FD_187478 | JGI IMG/M metagenome (GOLD analysis project Ga0207768, IMG submission 187478) | Cellulose-adapted microbial communities from the Joint BioEnergy Institute, USA - Passage B1F01 (SPAdes) (version 2) | ecosystem: Engineered > Bioreactor > Continuous...
CCAAGCGCAGCGCAGGCACCGTCGCCGGCACCTCGTTGGGGAGCATCACGCCGGCGACGGAGAACTCGCGCAGGAAGGGGCGGTCGGTCAGCACGGCCAGCCCCTCCGGCGCAACCGGACAGCCGGCCTGCGCATCGGCGACCCCGGCGCTGCCTGGTGCGGTGTTGACGTACGCCACCAGCTCGACCGGCCCGGTGGCAAGCCGGTCCCGCTCCGTCTCCAGCGCGGTGACGGCGGCTTCTACCGACAGCGCCTCTCCGACCTCGACGGCCGGCGACGCGGTCGGGTCTTCGGACCTGCGCGTAAGCTGCCCAAACCCGCCACAGGCCGTGATCGCAAGCGCGACCACGAGCCAGACGAGCACAGAGCGGTATAGACGCTGGCTCAGCGCGGCAACCTCCCGGACTTGGACCCGCGGCTGGGAAACCGACGTTGGATGGCGGCGGGGTCCGCCGGATTATAGTCAATCCGAGACACGCGGCGCAGCGTGCGGCGGCATATGCTCGCGTCACCCGAGATACCGAACGATGCCTGCCGCCGCGGGTTGCAAACCCGCCGCCGTTGCAGGCAGGGCCGCGATCTGCGTGAATGGGGGCGGTGAGCCGACGGGACCACGGAAGGGGGGACCGGTGGACGGGACTCGAATCGAGCGCCTGGCGCGCGTGCTGACCGAGTACTCACTGGAGTTGCAGCCGGAGGAACGCGTGGTCATGATTGGAAGCCCGCTGGCTGCGCCGCTGCTCCTGGCCGCCTACCAGCACGCGCTGCGGCTCGGGGCGTTCCCCATCCTCGACGTGCAGCTACCCGAGGCGCAGGAGATCCTGCTGCGGGAGGGGAACGATGCACAGCTCCAGGCGATCTCACCGCTGGAGGCATTCGCCAGCCTGGAGGCCGACGCCCGGCTGACGGTGATCGCCCCGGAGAACACGCGGATGCTGGCGGGGATCGACCCGGCGCGGCAACAGGTCTTCTCCCGTGCCCGCGCCAGCCTCCGCGAGCGCCACCTGGAGCGTGCCGCTCAGGGGGAACTGAAATGGTGCGGAACGCTCTTCCCGACCGCCGCCCTGGCCCAGGAAGCCGACATGTCACTCCGGGACTACACGGAGTTTGTCGCCCGCGCCGGGTTCCTCGACGACCCAGACCCGGTGGCCCGCTGGCGCGACCTGGCGGCGTACCAGCAGCGGCTGATCGACTGGCTCACGCCGCGGCACGAGGTCCATGTCGTCGGCCCGGACACTGACCTGCGGCTTCGCATCTCCGGCCGGACCTGGATCAACTCCGACGGCCACCGCAACTTCCCGAGCGGCGAGATCTTCGTCGGGCCGGTCGAGGACTCGGTGGAGGGGCACATCCGCTTTACCCACGCGACGATCGTGCACGGGCGCGAGGTGGAGGACGTGCGCCTCTGGTTCGAGCGCGGCCGTGTGGTCAAGGCCACCGCGGCGAAGAACCAGGACTTCCTGGAGGCGATGCTGAACACGGACGAGGGGGCGCGCTACCTGGGCGAGTTCGCCTTCGGCACCAACCGGGCGATCGACCGCTTCACCCGCAACATCCTCTTCGACGAGAAGATCGGCGGGACGATCCACATGGCGCTCGGCGCGGGGTACCCTGACAGCGGCTCGCGCAATCAGAGCGCGATCCACTGGGACCTGATCTGCGACCTGCGCCAGGGCGGGCAGGTGACGGTCGACGGCGAGGTGTTCCTGAAGGACGGCGAGTACGTGGTGGAAGGGTGAGGGTGTGATGCGGGATGCGTCATGCGGGATGCGTCATGCGTCCCCCTCACCCCCCAACCCCCTCTCCCACCAGGGGAGAGGGGGCGATATGCAATACGGGTGACGTATGACGCATGACGCATGACGGTTGACGAAACGTGCTATGACTGAGGCGACCGACAAGCCGGTGGCGCGGGGGCTGGGCTGGCGGACGGTGGCGACGCGCCGGCCGTTCGCGACGCCGTGGCTCCGCCTGCGGCAGGACGATATCGCCATCGGCGATGAGCGGATCACCTACACGTATCTCGACCAGCCGCCCGGTGTGTTCGTGGTGCCGGTGACCGATGACGGGCGGGTGGTGCTGATCCGCCAGTACCGCTACCCGGTGGATGCCTGGTGTCTGGAGGTTCCGGCTGGGGGGACGCACGACCGGCCGGGGGTGCCGCTGGCGGACCTGGCGCGGGAGGAACTGCTGGAGGAGGTCGGCGGCACCTGCGCCACGATTGAGCGGATCGGCTCGTTCCACCCGAGCGTGACGCACAGCGCCCAGGAGTGCCACGTGTTCCTGGCACTCGGGGTGGAGTTGGGTCAGACGCCGCGGCACGAGGCGACGGAGCGGATCGAGATCCTGCCCGTGCCGGTGGGGGAGGCCCTGCACCTGGCCCGCACCGGCCGCATCGCCGACGGGCAGAGCGCGCTGGCGCTGCTGCTGTGCGAGGAGCGGCTGCGGCAGCGCGGCTACCTCGACTGACGCCGGCACCACCGGTCCGCGAAGCATGCCGTCGGCGTTGCAGCGACCGCTCCGGTGTGACGGTGTAGCAGCTCATCCGGGACGGCAGGGCTCTCCCGCCTGACCGTGGCGGACATAACGCAATCGAAGGGGCTCGGCGGCCCTCAGCGGGGGTGGCCCTCGCGTAGTGCCCGGTTCATCTCCCCGAGCGACTGGATCTGCCGGCCGTCCGCATCAAAGTTCTCCGGTGCCAGCCAGGCCTCGAAGTTCGCCCGGATGGGCGGCCACTCCTCGGCGAGGATCGAGAACCACGCGGTGTCGCGGTTCCGCCCCTTCACGATCACGTGCCGATAGAAGGTCCCTTCGTAGGCGAAGCCGAGTCGGGCGGCTGCCCGGCGTGAAGGCTCATTGAGCGCGTTACATTTCCACTCAACCCGGCGATAGCCGAGATCGTCGAACGCATGGCGGATCATGAGGTAGAGGGCCTCGGTCGCCTCCCGGCTCCGCTGTAGCGAGGGCGCGAGCCAGATGTGGCCGATCTCGATGACGCCGTCGCTGGGGCGGATGTTCAAATAGCTCGCCATCCCCGCGGCTTTGCCGGTCCGCCCGTCGCGAATCGCGAAGAAGGTCGGATCGGCCGATGCCGAGCAGGTTCGTAGCCAGGCCCGAAACGCGTCGAAGCTGGGGAATGGGCCGTACGGCAGGTAGTCCCAGATCCGATCGGTCACGTCCGTTGGCGCGTCGTGCGACGCGTCCCACAACTCCTGTGCGTGGTCGATCGGATGCAACGGCTCCACCCGTGCGTAGCGCCCGTCAAGCGGAACCCGCGCCGGGTAGAGCCCTGGTGGAAGTGGGTCGACCACGTCGCCCGATAGCTGGCGCTCTCCGAGTGTCTCGCTCACAATCGTCCTTTCCGATACGATGCACATGATGGCCCCCACCGTAGCCACCCGCATCGTAGCCGACGGAGCCTGAGGAGCGGAAGGCCGATACGGCGGGAGTGCCAGGGCGCCCGACGTCACTCCACGCGGTGTTCCGGCAGCTCCACCGCGAACTGAGCTGCCAGTTGCTCGAGTTCCCGCCAGACGGGCTCCGGGATTGGGATCCCGGACCGGTGACGCTCGCTGCGGGCCTGCGCCTCCGGCTCACCCGGGACGAGGACGCGTTCGACGCCCGGGACCGGTTCCACCCGCGTGGCGGCATCGAGGACCGCCCCCGCCCGTTCCGCGAAGTGTGCAGCGCTGCCAAAGGCCGCGGGATCAAGCACAAGCACCAACACACCACTGATGTTCTGCATGGCGGGGTCATCGGGATCTCGCGCACCGTCCGCGCTCATGGCCAAACCGCCGAGGAGCGCCGCCGCGAGCGCAAATCCATATCCCTTGTGCCCCGCGACGGATCCACCCAGGGGCAGGAGCATTCCACCGTCGTACAGATCACCGGGTACATCGCTTGGCGCGCCGTGCTGATCGAGGATACTCCCAGGCGGCAGGGGCAATCCCTTCGCCTGGGCCTGGCGCACCTTGCCCTCGGCGATCGTCGAGGTGGCGGCGTCGTAGACCATAGGAAGTCGACCAGCAGCGGGGACGCCGATCGCCCAGGGGTTGGTCCCCAAGAAGCGGCCACGGCCACCGAAGGGCGCAACCCAACCATTGTCGGGGCCCGCCGTCCCGATGGTGACCAGCGTGACCAGGCCTTGCTCTGCTCCATGCTCGGCATACTCCCCCAAACGACCGATATGCGTGAAATTGCGGATCGCGGCGCTGGCCACGCCCTGTTGCTTGGCGCGCGCAAGCGTCCAGTCGAGCACCACCCGGGTGGCGTAATGCCCGAACCCGAACCCAGAATCGAACAGGGCGGTCCCCGCCGTTTCCCGGACGATGGTTGGGCGAGCCTGCGGGATGAGCTCACCGTTCTTGATCTGGCTCGCATACCACGGCAGGCGAAGGACGCCGTGCGAATCGTGACCGGACAGGTTGGCGCGTACGAGATGATGGGCAACCTCGGCCGCGATGTCCTCCGGGGTACCGAGGGCACAACAGGTTTCGCGGACGAACGTCTCAAGCGGCTCAGCCGCGCACCAGACGGTGGTCATGCGTCTCTCCGTTCTGACCCCTATCTAACGCCAGGGCAGGTCGAGCGAGAGCGGGAGGTCGATGACCGCAACCCGCTTGGCGGCGAGCGCGGTGCGGAGCGCCGCCTCAAGCTCGTCGGGTGCTTGCAGCCGGATGCCGAGCGCACCGAAACTCTCGGCGAGCGCCGCGAAATCGGGGGTCACCAGATCACTGGCGAAGATTCGATCGCCGTAGCGCAGCCGTTGATAGCGACGCATGGCGTTGTAGCCCTGGTCGTTGCAGACGACGCAGACAACGTTCGCCCCGGCTTGGATGGCGGTCGCCAGCTCACCACAGGTGAACATGAACGCGCCGTCACCGCCGATGGCCACGACCTGCCGATCGGGCGCGGCGACGGCGGCACCGATCGCGAAGGGGAGTGCGGTTCCCAGCGTGCCGTAGATCCACGGGATGTGATAGGAGCGCGGCGTGTAAACCGGGAAGTGCCGGGCCGTCCAGTACTGGATCAGGCTGTCGTTGGTGACGATGGCATCACGATCCAACGCTGCCCGCAGGCTATCAATCACACCCATCGCGATCGGATGCGCCGCGCGCATCTCGGCGTCGACCTGCTCAGCCAGCCCACGGGCCGTAGCCGCCCACTGACCATCGGAGCGTGCGCCCCCATCCATGAGGGACTCATAGAGCTGCCCGAGCGACACCCGCGCATCACCGACGATCGCCACATCAGCCGGGTAGTTCAGGTTGATGACGTCCGGATCCACGTCGAGATGAATCAGCGGCGGGAGCTCCAGCGTCCAGTTGGCGGTCGAACCACCACCGAGCCGCGTGCCAACGGCCAGGAGCACGTCGGAATCGCTCAAGAAGCGGCTCAGCCGCGGATCACCGGTCCAACGGCCGCCGACCGACAGGGGGTGGTCATTCGGAATCGCCCCGCGTCCCGGCGCCGTCTCGAACACCGGCGCCTGCAGCGCCTCCGCCACCCGCAGGAGCTCTACCCACGCTCCGGACCGATGGACGCCCGCACCCGCGAGAATGACCGGCCGACGCGCCCGCCCGAGCCGCTCGGCGGCCCGTCGTACGAGTGCGGGATCCGGTTCGGGGATCTCCGGGGCCGCGGGTGAGCACACGGTCACGTCATCGACGGCATTCAAGATGTCTTCTGGGAAGTCGAGGTAGGCGGGACGCGGCCGACCACTTTGAATCGCCGTCAGCGCTTCCGCGACGGCGGGCGACACGCGCGCCAGTTCGCGCACGCTCTTATTGATCCGCGTCACGTTGCGGAAGGTTCCCGTCTGATCGACCAGTTCATGGACGACCCCGCGTTCGGCGTCAATGAGGTTGGTCGCCAACTGAGAGGCGAGATGCAAGACCGGGGATGACTCACTCCAGGCCTCGCCAAGCGCCGTGAACGCATTGGTGGCACCCGGCCCCGTGGTGGTAATGAACACGCCAGGCTTCCCCGACGTCCGGGCATAGCCATCGGCCGCAAACCCAGCCCCCTGTTCATGGCGACACACGATGTGGGTTATCTCCGGTGTTCGGGAGAGGGCGTCGTAGATCGCCAGGTTGTGCACACCGGGGATGCCGAAGACCGTATCGACGCCGCCCGCGCGTAAGGTCTCGACAATCGCTTGCCCACCGGACATTTGCATCTGGTGCTCCTCTCAGGATGCCAGTGGCACAGATCACGGACGACGGAGAAGCCGGTCACCGGCCGGATCCTGCGCCATCCCGGCCGGCAATCCGTGAACGGCGATGCAGAGATGCGTGATCCTCCGCAGCTCGTTCACGTGCGGCGGCTACCCAGCGGTCTGCCAGCGCGCAATGAGCTCCCGATTGACCAAATTGCGTGGCTGCTGGCCACGGAGCATGCGGGCCATTTCCTCCGCGGCCAGGCGCCGGACCGTCCGGATCGACTCCTCGGAATACCCACCCGCATGGGGCGTCACCACCACATTCGCCATACCCAAGAGCGGGTTATCGGGCGCGACCGGCTCCTGCTCGAAGACGTCCAGGCCCGCACCGGCGATCCGGCCCGATTCCAGGGCACGAATCAAGGCAGCTTCATCAATCACCGGCCCACGGGCGGTGTTGAAGACCAGCGCACTCTCCTTCATCAGCGCGAACTGTGGGTCACTCAGGAGATGACGTGTCTCAGGGGTGAGCGGGGTATGGATCGAGACGAAGTGACTCTCGCGAAGGAGCTGCTCCAACGACACGAGTTCGACCCCGTATCGGTCCGCTACCTCTTGCGAGACATACGGGTCATGTGCGATGAGGCGGAGGTCGAACGCGGCTGCGCGGCGGGCTACCTCTCGGCCGATGCGTCCCAGACCGATCAGCCCCAGCGTTTTTCCATAGATCGGCATCATCGGCGAGAGGGCGGTTCGATCCCAGATACCAGCGTGCAGGGCATTGTTGAGCTCGGTGATCTTGCGCACACAGGCGAGCAATAGCCCGATTGTGTGATCGGCGACCTCACGAGAGCAAAAGTCGGGGACATGGGCGACCGGAATGCCACGCGCGGTGGCCGTCTCGAGATCAATGTGGTCGAAGCCCACGCTGGCCGTGACGATGCCGCGGCACGGGTTCATCGCGTTGATCACCGCTTCGGTCACGGGAACGTTGCTGGTGATGACTCCATCGGCGCCCCGTGCCGCCTCGGCGAGCTCGTCCGGGCTCTGCACCGTCACGGGCACGACCTCGGCATCGACATCCCCCAGAATATGGCGCTCCTCAGGCAGGGTCGATTCGGGCGCGTGGGGGAACACGGTCGTGCGGATGATGCGGAACGACATAACCTGATGCTCCTCTCGGCGGCCCGTGTCCGGCCGCTGCCAATCGATGCGCGCATCCGGCTGCGACTGTTGGCGTCAGAGTGTCCGGATGCGCGGGTCGAGGATGTCGCGCAGACCGTCACCGAGTAGATTGAATCCGAGCACAGCGAGTGCGATCGCCGCGCCCGGCAGCACTGCAATCCAGGCGTCAAGCAGCATGTATTGGCGAGCGGTGCTCAGCATTAGTCCCCACGAGGGAGTCGGCGGCTGGGTTCCGAGACCGAGAAAACTCAATGCGGCCTCGGTCAGGATCGCCGTCGAGAGCGAGATCGTGATTTGCACGATGAGCGGGGCTGAGATGTTCGGCAGCACGTGGCGCAGCATGATCGTGCGGTTCGATACCCCGATCGTGCGAGCGGCTTCGATGTAGGGCAACTGTGCCACGGTCAACGTCGGACCGCGGGTGACGCGGGCGAACCGCGGCGCATACACGAGCCCAATCGCGATGAGCGCGTTCGTCAGGCTGGGCCCCAGGATCGCGGTGATGGCGATCGCGAGGACGATCGCCGGGAGCGAAAAGAGGACATCCATCAGGCGCATGATCACATTGTCGATGTGCCCGCCGTAGTAGCCGGCGACGATGCCGGAGGTCGCGCCCAGCGCCAACGCGATCGTGACCGAGAGGAAGCCGACGTAGAGCGAGACGCGGGCGCCATACACCAGGCGGCTCAGCTCATCGCGCCCGAACTCGTCGGTCCCCAGCCAGTAGCCCTGGCCCGGACGGAGCAGGGGCAGGTCGATCTGTGCAGCCGGTGGGTACGGCGCGATCAACGGCGCGGCGAGCGCCACCAGCACCAGGCCGATCACCAGCACCGCCCCGATCATCGTTGCCGGACTCTGCCGGACGGCCCGGCCCCACTGGGCCAGCGTCCGCCGGCGGGCCGTTGGCTCATGAATGACGATGGGCTTGCTCTGGGCCACTCCATCAAACATGTCGGATCCTCGGATCGAGGTAGGTGTAGACGATATCGACGAGCAGGTTGACCAACGCGAAGCCGACGGCGAACAACATCACCGCCCCTTGCACCACCGGATAGTCGCGCTGATAGACCCCGTTGAGCAGCGTCCAACCGAGTCCCGGCAGACCGAAGACTTGCTCGATAATCACCACGCCCCCCAAGAGCACCCCCATCTGCAACCCGAGGATGGTCACGATCGGGATGAAGGCGTTGCGAAGGGCATAGCGGAGGAGAATGGCCGATTCGGAAAGCCCTTTGGCCCGCCCCACCTTGACGAACTCCTCACCCAGAACCTCGAGCATGGACGAACGCGTCATGCGCATGGTCACCGCCCCCAGCCCGAACGAGAGGGCGAGCACGGGCAAGACCATCTGCTGCAGATTCGCCAAGGGTTGCTTCCAGAGCGTGGCGTAGGTGAGTGGCGGCAGCCAGTGGAAGATCTGCGAGGCCGCAATGATCAACAGCACCCCGATCCAGAAGTCGGGCACGGAGAGCCCGAGCAATCCGAACACTTGCGTGCCGAGCTTTACGCCTTTCCGCTGGCTGATGCTCGCGATGACTCCGAAGATCAGGCCGAACACCGAGGAAAGCGCCACCGAGAGGACGGCCAGCTCAATGGTCAGGGGCAGGCGCGAGAAGAGCAACGTGGCCACCGGCTCGCCGTTCCGGAAGGACCAGCCAAAGTTCCCCTGCACCATATTCCAGATCCACAGGCCGTACTGAACCGGCAGGGACCGATCCAGTCCGAATTCTCGCAGGACGGCTTCCCGCTGCTCGGCAGAGAGTTGCCCTTCCGAACCCGCGATGATGGTGGCGATGTCCCCCGGGAGCAGGCGCACCAGGCCGAAGATCAAGATGGAGACACCGAACAACGTCACGATCGTCGCGACCAGGCGCCGGATCACGTGATGCATTCGCGCTTCGTCTCCCCTCACTCTGAAGGGATCGTCTTCGCCTACTCGTTGAGCCAGGCTTGTTTGAGGAACATCCGGCGCCCCGTGAACGACTGCACGTACCCTTGGAGGTCGTTCGCCACCGCCTCGATGTTGTACTTGACATACCACCAGAAGTCGGGGCTTTCCTCGAGCAGCATTTGCTGAATCTGGGTGTAGAGTCTCACGCGCTCGTCGTGGTCGCTGGTCGACCGAGCCTGTTCGATGAGGGTGTCCAGCTCGGGATTGGAATAGCCCGAGTTGAGGTTCCCGTCGGTGTGGAAGTAGGCGTAGATGTAACCATCGGGGCCGGGGCGGAAGGTGTTCGCCGAGTTGCTGAGGTCATAATCCTTGGCGTTATAGGCCGCGTTCTGCGCGCCCCACTCCATCTGGTTGATCTCGACGTTCATCCCAATGGCCTGGAAGGCCTGTTGCATCACCACCGCGTTGGCGACGAAATCGGGATACTGCGGGGAACAGTTGATCACCAGCCGTTCGCCGGCATAGCCGGCCTCGGCGAGCAGCGCCTTCGCGCCTTCGATGTCTGGTTCGAGGTAGGGAAGCGACTCAGGATCCAGGTACCAGTCACCGTAGCCGGTGGGCACGGGGCCGGAGGGGACACCGGCGCCGAAGACGCCCTTCTGGATCATCTCGTTCGTATTGACCGCCACGCGCATCGCGCGGCGAACACGCGCATCATTCAGTGGCGGGCGGGAAACATTGACATAGGTTAGATCCACCCAGGCATACGGACTCTGCAGCACCTGAATGTTGCTCGCGTTCTTGAGCTGTTCCGCGCCCTGGGCACTGATCGCCGCATACTTGATCTGCCCCGCCTGCAGCGCGGCCAGCCGCACGTTCTCTTCGCTCAAGATCTTGAAGACCATCCCGTCCAGGTAGGGGAGGGGCTGGCCCCAATACTCGTCGAAGCGTTCATAGGTGATGTGATCCTGCGGCACATACTCGACGAGCTTGAACGGCCCGGTCCCCACTGCCGTGGTCTGCAGGTTGACTTCCTCCGCCAGGCCCTCGGGAATGATCGCGGACGCCCGCATCGCGGCGAACGAACTGAGAAGATCCGGGTATGGTTCGCTGAGCTTCATCTCAACCAGCAGCGGCTCCACGACGGTGATCTCGTTGATCGCGGAGAGCCAGCTCCGCCAGGGCGAGGCCGTTTCTGGGTTGAGGACACGCTCAATGCTGTACTTGACGTCATCCCCGGTCATCGTCTTCCCGTTATGGAACTTCACGTCGGGGCGCAAGGTGAACGTGTAGGTCAGGCCGTCCTCCGCGATCTCCCATTGCTCGGCAAGCGCAGGGATGACGTTCATCTCCTCGTCGTACGTCGTCAGGCTCTCATAGCAATGTTCGAAGCCCTGGAGGGACGAGAAATTCGAGTTCGTGTGGGGGTCGAGGCTCAGAGGATCGAGCTCAAACGCCCCCTGCAGGATCCCGCCCGGTTTCGGCTCCCCGGCTCCCGTCGCGGACCCGCTCGCCGTCGGCGACGCGGATGATGAGCCACTTGCGGGTTGGGTGGCGGCGGCAGGTGTCGTGCCGGAGGAGGTTGAGTCAGCGGTGGTCGCGGTCGGCTGGGCCTGGCTCGGACTTTGCCCACAGGCAGCCAGGAGGCCGCCTGTGATCCCGCCACTGAGCACCAGGAGTCCGCCCTTGAGCATCGTCCGTCGCGGAAAACGCCGGTCGTCCAGTCTGCGGTCAGGCACCCCAGCCATGACTCCTCCTCCGCGAACTCATCACCCTATCGTCCGGATGAGCCGAACGGACGGTACGTATTGGTTTGTGAGACGTTAGGATCCAGTATAAGGTCCGGCCAATTCGTTGTCAATAACCCAAATCTTCGGTATCATTCAACCATTCATGAACCCCTGAGGCTCCGCAATCGGCGGAATCGCACAAGCGGCGGTGACACACCGTTCCGGTGACGACCGTCGTCTTTTCGGCCGGTCGAATCTGCCCTGGTGGCGGACCCGAGCGGCGGGAGGAGGATCGACGCGATGTCCGCAACGACCGAATACCGGTACAACCGGCTCACCTGGCCCGAGATGAACGACGCGATCGCAATGAAGAAAGTGGTCATCCTGCCGACCGGGTCGACGGAACAGCATGGGCGGCACCTCCCCCTCGACGTCGATCTCTTCCTGGCCGAATCCATCTGCCTTGAGGTCGGTCGCCGCGCTGCCGATCGCGTGCTCGTCCTGCCACCCATCCCCTACGGCCTGAACCTCCACCACATCGATTTCCCCGGGACGATCCACATCGAACCCGAAACCTTCATCGCGTTCTGCGTCAACGTTCTGAAGAGCGTGGCCTACCACGGCTTCGAGAAGATGCTGATCGTCAATGGGCACGGGTCGAATGTGCCCTTGATCGACATCGTGGCGCGGAAGATTACCCTGGAGACGCGCTCGCTCTGCGCGGCGGTCCACTACATCACGCTCGCCCTCGACGCCTTCGCCGAAGTACAGGAGACGCCGGTCGTCGCCCACGCCGACGAGTTCGAAACGTCCCTCTACCTTCATCTCGCGCCCGAACGGGTGCGGATGGAGCTGGCTGGCGCCGACAACGACGTCATGGGCACCTATATGAGTTCGGACAGCACCGCGAACTACCCTGTGCGCTTCAACGACTATTGGAGCCGGTGGACGACCCTCGGGGTCCATGGCGATGCCACGGCGGCGACGGCGGAGAAGGGACAGGTCATCTTCGAGGCAGCGGTCACGAAGCTCATCGGCATCGTCGACGAGTTGCGGCAGTGGCCGATCAATGAGCGGCGCGACCAGCACCTCGGCGAGGTACAAGGACACATTCGATGGTAGTCAACGCGGGGTGCACACCGCCGACGCCGTGCACGGTGTGAGAGGGGGCCACATGAAGATTCGGGACATTCGTGCGGTCGGGCTCCGAGGTGCCACCCCAGAGAGTGGTTGGACCAACGAGGTTGGCCCCGACGATTGCCTCCACACGCTCATCGCGGTCACGACCGATGAGGGGGTCACCGGACTGGGCAGCGTGTTCTCCAGCGATACCCTCGTCGAGGCCGCCTTGGCGGAACTCCGCCCCCTCTGCCTGGGGGAATCCGCCTTGGAGCCGGAGCGCGTTACCGAAAAGCTGCACCAGACGACGTTCTGGCTCGGTCGGGGCGGTTCGATCACCCATACGATCAGCGGCATCGACATCGCCCTGTGGGACATCCTGGGGAAAGTCACCGGGCAACCGGTGGGTCGCCTGCTCGGCGGCCGCTACCGGACGCGTGTGCAACCCTACGCCTCGGTGTTGATGGAGGAACCCGAGCGCCTCGCCGAACATCTGGGGCAACTCAAAGAGCAGGGGTTTCGTGCGTTCAAGATCGGCTGGGGACCATTCGGTCGCCGTGATAGCAAGCTCGACGAGGCGATCGTCCGGGCGGCCCGCACCGCCGTCGGCCCCGATGCCCTCTTGATGGTCGACGCCGGTGGGAGCGATGCCTTCTGGAAACCGGGCTTGAAATGGGCGATCCGAACGGCCGAGATGCTAGAGAGCTACGACGTCGCCTGGTTTGAAGAACCGCTCGGCCCCGATGACCCTGATAGCTACGTTGCCCTGCGCCAGGCAACAACGGTTCCCATCGCAGCAGGGGAGGTGCTCACCCGGCGACAAAGCTTCGTCCCCTGGCTGACGGCCGGCGCGCTCGATGTGGTCCAGCCAGACGCCACGAAGGTGGGCGGGCTGAGCGAGTCCCGGCGGATTGGGCTCTTCGCCCAAGAGCTTGGCGTCCGGCTGATCCCACACGGCTGGAACACGGCGATCGGCCTCGCGGCCGACTTGCAGTTGGCGAGCGCCCTCGCGGACACCACTCTCGTCGAATACAAGACTGGCTCAGCCTATATCGATGAGATCGTCGCCGATCGCTGGCAGCTCGACGCGGACGGCATGCTCCCGATTCCCGACACGCCGGGCCTCGGCATCGAGCTGGATTGGGACGCCGTCGCACGGTACACCGGCGGTCGGCGCCTTCTCGACGGATAAGGTCGCAACCAGCATGACACTAACTGGGCGGGGGTGCGGTTGCCCCATCCCCGCCCAGTGCTCATATGGATCGGTGAAGCGCTGCGATCAGTGGTGATCCACGCGGGGGCCGACCTCGAGCTGCCGCAGCTCCCGCACCAGGGCAGCCAATCCCTCCGCAGCAGCAGCGAGGATCTGCTCCCCCTTCTCCCGCGTTGCGAGTGTCGCGTCCCCACGCACGCCGCTCTGGCTGAAGGTACTCCAATAGGGCATCCAGGCCACGGCTGACGAGGTGGGTGGCCGCCCCGCGACGAGGTCGGTCCATGCCGGGATCGAGGTCGTCGGGTAGGGGTTCACCTCGGCCACGGCCTTGCTCATGTCCACGAGCTCCGGCTTGATTGCCAGATACATCGAGGTCTCCAGCTCACAGGCGTGGGACATCCCGCCGGGGGCCGATTCTCGGATCTGTTCGACCACCTCGCGAACCGTGTTCAGGCCCCAGTGATTGACCGCCATGGCGATCGCGTTCCCGGCGGTCTCGATCACCGTCAGCCGCGCGATGATCTCGCAGAAAGGCGTGTTACTGCCATGTCCGTTGACGATCAGAATCCGGGTGAAGCCATGGTGGGCAAGGCTCTTGGTGATGTCGAGGACGTACTTGATAAACGTGTGCCCATCAATACTCAAGGTGCCTGGGAAGTCCATGTGGTGTGGGCTGTAGCCGTGGATCACCGGCGGCACCAGAACGCACTCGTCGGGGATGAGCGCCGCCCCGCGCTCGCAGACGGTCGTACAGAGGAGCACATCGGTATCAACGGGAAGGTGATACCCGTGGTCCTCGATGGTTGCTACCGGGAGGATCGCAACCCTTCCCGCCGCAGCAGCCTCGCGGATTTCGGGCCAGGTCATTTCGCCATAGCGATACTTAACGCTGGGCGTACTATGCGCGCTGGATGCCATGTCGTCCTCCTAGCACGATAGCTACAGCGACGCTAAGGGTACGGTGTGTGGATAGGTTTCATTCTAACAGACGATCGCGGGACTTCGATCCGCAGCGAGCGCCGCGTTCATGACCGGCTGCGCAGCACCGGAGCGTCGATCCGACGGAGCTCCGCAAACGGAGCGGATCGAGACCGTGCCCGTGTCGGTAGGGGAGACCCTGCGCCTGGCCCGCACCGGCCGCATCGCCGGCGGCCAGAGCGCGCCGGCGTTGCTGCTGTGTGAGGAGCGGCTGCGGGAGCACGGGTACTTGGGATGATCTCCGCGCGAGAGTAGACATAACGCCTGGATCGAATGAAGAGGGCAGGGCAGGACCGGGCTGGAGTGCGTGGGCGGCGTGGCTGGACCTGTGGAGCGGGCAGGAGCCGGGAACTGAGGTGGGATGTGGTAGTGACGGGCCGGGTTCGGATGGTCGCATGTTGCCGTCGGTGTCCACGGCGGGTGGTGTGACGGCTCCAGCGGCGTGGCGTGTGCCCGGGGCTAAAGCCGCCGGGCTGACCAGCAAAGCCGGCTGAAGCCGGCTGGGGGACAGGGCTCACACCTTGGCGTTAAACGCGCGCCGCTCGGCCCGTGCCCGGCGGCTTTAGCCCCGGGCACCGACCACGGCACGGGCTCTTTCCACCACCCATCTCGGATCCGTTCGGCAGCCGCACGCGCCGGTTGAGGCGGGCGGGAGACGGCGCGGGCTGGTATGCAGGATTAATTCGTCAAACTCCATAAGCCGGCTGAGGACTGGGAGCCGACCGGGTGGTGTGCGGGGATCCACTTACCATCACCGGTGTCATAGGTGGGCCATGGTTCGTTTCCCAGTTCTGCGCCGTCCCAGTTGGCGGCTCCGGTGGCCGCACGTCAGATCGTTTCCCAGCCGGCTTTAGCCGGCTTTTCTTGTGAGCCCGGCGGCTTTAGCCCCGGGCGCCTGACGCAGGACTGGGATCCTTTCACCAGACAGTCACCAGACATCGCCCTGGTCCTTCCGGGCCGAAGGGGAAGGGCATTATTGCGGATAACCTCCCTTATCCGCAAGTGCCTGGGACCTCTCTCGGGCCTGTTATTCCCCTCTGCGGGCGGCCGTGAGCATCCAGGGGTCTGTTAACGCCGTGGACAAAGGCGATCTGGGCCAGGAAGGCGGCCAGCCAGCCGAGGGCGTCGAGCGACCACTCAGCGAGGGTGCCGTTGAACGTGACCAAGTGTTGGCCCGTGTCGCGCCAGAGGCCGACGGGTGTGTCGGGCAGCACGACCGCGTCGTTCTCGGCCAGGGAGAACGATTCGCAATCGAGCGTGACCCGGATCGCTGAGCGCCGCCGCGGGTGGCCGTCCGCGAACCAGTCGGGCTCGATGCCCGACGCTGACGGGATGCCCGACGACGGCGTTGGAAGGCTCCATAGCGGGACCGCTCATCACGTCGAGCCAGACACGGCTACGACGAATTATGCCCGCTGTACGCCACCCCGTAACGGCTTGCCGAAGCCGGGATGGCCGGGTACCGTGGCGGCGCGCGCCGGGCACGGGCGGCGCACCGGTTCTGGTGAGGCGGAGGGGGATATTATGTCACTTAGCGAGCAGGTTCGCGCGAGCATCGAGGCGCACAAGCCGGCGCTGATCGAGACGCTCTTCCGGCTGCTCCGGCAGCCGTCGGTCAGCGCCCAGGGGCTGGGTGTGGCCGAGTGTGCCGAGGTGCTGCGCGACATCATGGAGGAGCACGGCATCGCGGCGCGGGTGATCCCGACCGCCGGTCACCCGGTGGTCTACGGTGAGTATCCGGTCGAGGGCGCTACCAACACCCTGCTGGTCTACGGGCACTACGACGTGCAGCCGCCGGAGCCGTACGAGGCCTGGATCTCGCCGCCGTTCGAGCCGGCGATCCGCGACGGCCGGATCTACGCCCGGGGCACGGGCGACAACAAGGGCCAACTGCTTACCCACGTCCTGGCGGTCAAGCTACTCGCGGACCTGGGGCTGATGCCGAAGGTCAACCTCAAGTTCATCTTCGAGGGCGAGGAAGAGAGCCTCAGCCCGAGCCTGCCCGCGTTCCTGCGGGAGCACGCCGACCTGCTCCGGGCGGACGTGTTCTACGCGGCCGACGGGCCGATGCACCCCTCGGGTCGCCCGGTGGTCTTCTTCGGCGTGCGGGGCGTGGTCGGCATCGAACTCGTCGCCCGCGGGGCCAACCGCGACCTGCACTCGGGCGAGTTCGGCGGGCCGGTGCCCAACCCGGCCTGGACGCTGGTCGAGCTGCTGCACACGATGCGCCTCCCCGACGAGCGGGTGGCGATCGAGGGCTTCTACGACCGCGTGGTGCCTCCGACCCCCTACGAGCGGAAGCTGCTGGAGCGCATCCCGTTCGACCCTGAGGAAGTCAAGCGGGACCTGGGGATCAGCGCCTTCGCCGGTCCGCCCGACCTGTCGTGGTACGAGCAGTTGATGTTCCAGCCGACCCTGACGATCAGCGGCATGGCGTGCGGCTACACCGGCCCGGGCGTGAAGGGCGTGCTGCCGTCGGAGGCCGTGGTGCGCCTGGAGGCGCGGCTGGTGGCCGATCAGGACCCCGACGACATCTTCGCCAAGGTCGCCCGGCACGTGCGCCGCTACGCTCCTGAGGTCGAGGTGCGCCTGCTCTCCCGCTCCAAACCACAGAAGACCTCGCCGGAATTGCCGGTGTCGCAGGCGATCGTGGCAGCGCTCGCCGACGCCTACGGGGTCGAGCCGGTGGTCAAGCCGGTGCTGGGTGCGGCCGCCCCGAGCTATCTCTTCGCCGAGACGCTGAAGCTGCCGGTGATCTGGGCCACCTACGCGAACTACGACGAGAACAACCACTCGCCGAACGAGAACATCACGGTCGAGTGCTTCCTGAACGGCATCGTCGCCAGCGCCCTGGTCTTCGACCGCGTGGCGAAGCTGGACCCGGCCCAGCTTCGGGCCTAGGGGCCGCTACTCGCCTGTGCCCTTCCCTGCCTGGCCGGTGTGCGTGTCGAATGTTCTGTCAAGTTGTCCGCGCTCGCAAGGGGTGGGTCTCTAACCCACCCCTCTCCTAACGGGCCGGCTGGGGATGGGAAGAGTCACCGGCGGCTTGCACCCACGCGGGCCGGGAGACGGCACCGGGCAGCCTGCTTGCCCGGCATCGTGCCCTGTGCTATCGGTAGCGCGGAGGCAAACACGGCATATCCGGCCGGTAGCGGCACGGATGCGTTCCCCGGTGCAGCGAAGGAGTCACGAGCATGAGTGCGCAGGCGACCGAAACCCGCTTTCGGAACTACATCGGTGGCGAGTGGGTGATGACCAGCGGGGCGGAACTCCGGCCGAACCAAAACCCGGCTGACACCCGCGAGGTGCTGGGCGAGTTCCCCCGCTCCAGCGAGGAGGACGTCGCGCGGGCCGTTGAGGCGGCCGCGGAGGCGCTGCCCGCCTGGCGGCGGACCTCCGGTCCCCAGCGCAGCGCCATCCTGACCAAAGCTGCGGAGATCCTGGAGCGGCGCGCCCAGGAGATCGGCGAGGTCTTGACCCGCGAGGAGGGGAAGACCATCGGCGAGGGCGTGGGCGAGGTGCTGCGCGGCGTGCAGATCCTCCGCTTCTATGCCGGGGAGCCGCTGCGGCCGATCGGGGAGAACTACGCCAGCGCCAACCCCGACACCTTCCTCTACACCGAGCGGGTCCCGGTGGGGGTCGTCGGGGTCATCACCCCGTGGAACTTCCCGGTCGCGATCCCGATCTGGAAGCTGGCTCCCTGCCTTGCCTACGGCAACACGGCGGTGTTCAAGCCGGCCGAGTTGACCCCGCTGACGGCCCACCTGATCACGGAGGTGTTCGCCGAGGCGGGGCTGCCAGCCGGCGTGCTCAACCTGGTGCATGGCCCCGGCCAGGTGGTCGGTGAGGCGCTCGCCCGTCACCCGAAGGTGAACGCCATCACCTTCACCGGCTCCAACGCTGTCGGCCGGCACCTGTACCAGATCGCGACCGCCCGCGGCGCCAAGGTGCAGCTCGAACTGGGCGGGAAGAACCCGGTGGTCATCGCCGAGGACGCCGATCTGGCGCAGGCGGTCGAGATCGTCACCTCCGGCGCGATGCGCTCGACCGGGCAAAAGTGCACCGCCACCAGCCGGGTGATCGTCGCCGAGCCGCTGCTGAAGGAGTTCACCGAGGCGCTGGTGGAGCGTGCCAAGTCGATCACGGTCGGTCCCGGGATCGACCCGGCGACGTACATGGGACCGCTGGTCTCCGAGGAGCGGCGCGAGTCGGTGCTGCGCTACATCGAGATCGGCAAGCAGGAGGGGGCGAAGCTCCTGACCGGCGGCGAGCCGCTGACCGGGCCGGAGCACAAGCACGGTTTCTTCGTCGCCCCCACGGTCTTTGCCGACGTCGAACCGACGATGCGCATCGCCCAGGAGGAGATCTTCGGGCCGGTCGTCGGCGTGATCCGCGCCCGGTCGCTGGACGAGGCCATCGAGATCGCCAACGGCGTCGACTTCGGGCTGAGCGCCTCGATCATCACGCGCGATATCCGCAAGGCGTTCCACTTCATCCGCTCGGTCGAGGCGGGCATCGTGCACGTGAACTCGGAGACCGCCGGGGCCGAGCCGCACGTGCCGTTCGGCGGCATGAAGGGGTCCAGCTCCTACTCGCGCGAGCAAGGCCGCGCGGCGATGGAGTTCTTCACCCAGACGAAGACGGTGTATTTGGATCTGCCGCCGGCGTAGGTCTGAGCACGCGTCGAACGGCTTAAGCCGCGCCTGTCGATCCTGGCAGGCGCGGCTTTCGTTACTGGAACCCTGACGTATTGGTATCTTATCCACGCAGTTTATCATCTTGTCACGCATGTACGTACGCCCATTCAACTACATTGACATCATGCGCAGGGGGATTGGATACTTCGATTGCGCAGTGAGCAATACGCTCGCAATTCGGCGCGGACCGATCGCCCGGGAGGTGGGCGATGGCGAGTGTGGCGTCTACTCTCTCGCTGACAACCCAGTTTCTCTACGAGTTGGCAGAGCTACCGCCGGATCACAAGAAGCGCATCTTGCGACGGATAGAAGAGCTACGCCTTGATCCGCGGCCCGACGGCAGGGCCAAGGTTCGTTATCAAGGCTATCAAGACGTGTATCGCTTGAAAGTGCATCCGTATCGCGTTCTCTACCGCTGGGAAGGGTACGATGTCACGGTGCTGACGGTCGGGCACCGACGCGACGTGTACCGAGGAGAGCTCCCGGTTGACGCTGAGGCGCCCTACCGGCTGATCGATGGCTCGGAGTTGCTACTCGCCAGCGTGATCGGGCCGCATTCCGATACGGTGTGGGCGGAGTCGATCCACCACGCCGTCGACGTCACGTCGGGTACCGAGCCTGGTGACTCGCATCCGGAACAACATCCCGGCGATATGCCCCCGTTGCCGGAACGCCCCCATGATGCGCTTGCCGACGATGCGGATGACCTTCTCTCCCCCCCGATCACACCGGATCTTCTCGACCGGATCGGGATCACTGATCCTAACCAGCGCGCGATCCTGCTCGAGTGTCGAACGGAAGGACAACTGCTGGGCGCAACGGTGCCGCCGGAGGTGATCGAAGCAGTCATCGACGCACTCTGGCCGGAAGATGAAGAAGATGAGGAGATCGATGACTCCGCACCGAGCCTGGACGCTGCGCTCGATGCGCCCGCGTACATCATCGATGATCTCTGCGAACTTGACCTCATCGAGTGGGAGCGTGGTCAGGCACCGCTCCAATGGCGCTTGCGGCTGGACCCGCAGCAGCAGGAGATCGTCCAGGCGATCGCTAACGGTCCTGGACCGTTCGTGGTGCGCGGTGGTCCGGGTAGCGGCAAGACGACGGTCGCACTGTATGCGACGAGGGCATTCCTCGAGTCGGCGCGGGCACGTGGCATCCGCTTCCCCAGGCTCCTCTACGTGACCTACACGCGCTCGCTGGCGAAAGTGGCCGAGGATCAGTTGCGGATCGTGCTTGGTCCAGATGCTGGCCGGGTCAGAGTGAGCACCGTCGACTCACTGGTCATCAAACTCGCTCGCTGTCAAGAGCCCGATCTCCAGATCGCCGATGATGAGTGGTTGGGCACGCTGTTCGAGCGGGCTCGGCAGGAGGCGTTCGCCCAACTCCTGTCGCCCGAGGCGGCGCAACTGCGCCGGGAGGCCCGCGCCTTGGCTAAGCTGAGCAATGCCTATCTCTTGCAAGAGATCGAGGTGATTATCGAGAACCAGGGGATCGAGTCATTGGAGAAGTTCCTCACCGCGGATCGAAAAGGCCGGGGGATCGGGCTGACCCAGGTGCAGCGTGCGGCAGTTTGGCGCCTCCGTGAAACGTTTTATCGCTTGCTCGCTGAAGAAGGCCGAACTACCTGGGCACTGGCACGGCGGAAGGCACTCCAGGCAGCGCGCGAGGGGCTGGCCCCCGAGGCGTATGATGCTGTGCTCGTGGACGAGGTGCAGGACCTGAATCCCTTGAGTCTCCAGGTGGTTCTCAGTTTGTGCCGGTCCCCGGAGTGGGTTCTGCTGGTCGGCGATACCGGTCAGTCGATCTACTGGGGTGGAATGCGCTGGCAACAAGTGCTCTCCACCTTATCCTCATCGGTCAAGGGCTGGACGCTGCGGCGAGGGCACCGTGGAACTCCGGGTATCCACCGCGCTGCGGCAGCCTACCTCCAGCACGGTGGCGCCGGTGTACCGGACGGCACCCTTATCGAGAGCCACCGGCGTCAGCGCACAGAACGCCTCCCGGCCCTACTGCGAGTCCGCAGTCCTCAGCTCATATACCCTGCTCTGGTGGAGTGGCTGGAAGAAGCGATGGACACCATTGGAGCTCAGCGACAAGATTGCGCGGTCCTCGTTCCGACCAATCGGGAAGCAGAGATCGTTACTGATGAGCTTCTCCGACTTGGTCTAGACGCGCGCTTCGTCAGGCGCGGTGATTCGATCAACTTCGCGCGGTCGGAAGTACCAGTCATGACATGGTCCAACGCGAAGGGCCAAGAGTTCCCCATCGTTGCCGTCACCAGCATGACCTGGGCCGTGCCAGGGCTTAGGAATGTGGAGGTTCCTGAGGAGCGGCAGGAACTCATCGACCGGTGGCGACGCACTGCTTACGTCGCGATGACGCGAGCAACCGAGGCGCTGGCGGTGGTGGTACCGATGACCGCCAGGTCCCCGCTTCTGGATGGTCTCGGTGGCGACCCGTGGGATGTGCGATAACCAGTCGCGTCCAACAGCCATTCCCCGCTCGATCCCTGTTCCCAGTCATGTCGATTGGGGAGAGGGCGGCTTGCCGGAATCGGGTCTGACCTGTAGCCCGGGGCACGTGGATGATTAGCCCGCGCTGTGCGAATATCGCGCTGCCGGGTGGTGAGCCGGTGTGCGAGGCGCGGTGTTGGGTGGCCGTGTGGGTATGGCGAGAGGATGAGGGATGGCCCAGGTTCGGATCACGGTGGGTGCGCTGGAGTTCGTCGCGCGCTGGGAGGAAGCGGCAGCGCCGAAGACGTGCGCGGCGTTCCGCGCGATACTTCCGTTCGAGAGCAAGCTGATCCAGGCACGGTGGAGCGGTGAGTCGGCCTGGGTGCCGCTTGGGGACTTCCAGCTCGGCGTCGGGTTCGAGAACGCGACGAGCTATCCGGCTCCGGGCGAGATCCTCTTCTACCCCGGTGGCTACAGCGAGACGGAAATTCTGGTACCCTACGGTCCTACCTGCTTTGCCAGTAAGCTGGGGCAACTGGCGGGAAATCACTTCCTGACCATCGTCGAGGGGCGGGAGCGGCTCCCGGAGCTCGGCCGGCTGGTGGTCTGGGAGGGCGCCCAGGACATTACGTTCACCGCGCTGGACTGAGCGCGGGCCCGGCCGCCCCCGGTGTTCGGCTCATCGTGAGGTGTCGTTTCAGCGTCGTCGGAGGGAGGCTCATGATGGCGAACGGGATCCGTGTCGTGGGGCCGATGACGAGCGAGTACGCGGAGATCCTCACGCCGGAGGCACTGGCCTTTGTCGAGCGGCTGCACCGGGAGTTCAACCCGCGGCGGGAGGAGCTGCTGCGCCTGCGGCAGGAGCGGCAGGCGAAGATCCTGGCCGGGGGCACGCTCGACTTCCTGCCGGAGACGCGCGATGTGCGCGAAGGTGAGTGGTCCGTCGCCCCCGCCCCGGCCGACTTGAACGACCGGCGGGTGGAGATCACCGGGCCGGTCGACCGCAAGATGATCATCAACGCGCTCAACTCCGGTGCCAAGGTCTTCATGGCCGACTTCGAGGACGCCAACTCGCCGACGTGGGCCAACGTCGTGGAGGGGCAGCGCAACCTGCGGGATGCGGTGCGGCGCACGATCTCGTTCGAAAACCCCGACGGGCGGCGCTATGAGCTGCGGGACGAGATAGCGACGCTGGTGGTGCGACCGCGCGGCTGGCACCTGGTGGAGCGGCACGTCGAGGTGGACGGGCAGCCGATCTCGGCCAGCCTGTTCGACTTCGGCCTCTACTTCTTCCACAACGCTGCCGAGTTGATCGCACGCGGGAGCGGGCCGTACTTCTACCTGCCGAAGTTACAGGGCCATCTCGAAGCGCGCCTCTGGAACGACGTCTTCCGCTCGGCACAGGACGCGCTCGGCATCCCGCAGGGGACGATCCGGGCGACGGTGCTGGTCGAGACGATCTGGGCCGCGTTCGAGATGGACGAGATCCTCTACGAACTCCGCGAGCACGCATCCGGGCTGAACGCGGGGCGGTGGGACTACATCTTCAGCGTGATCAAGACGTTCCGCGACCGGCCCGACGCGATCCTGCCCGACCGGGCGCAGGTGACCATGACGGTGCCGTTCATGCGCGCCTACACCGAGTTGCTGGTGCGGACGTGCCACCGGCGCGGCGCCCACGCGATCGGCGGCATGGCGGCGTTCATCCCGAGCCGCCGTGACCCGAAGGTGAATGAGGTGGCGCTGGCCAAGGTGCGGGAGGACAAGGAGCGCGAGGCGGGCGACGGCTTCGACGGCACCTGGGTGGCCCACCCGGACTTGGTGCCGGTGGCGCAGGCGGAGTTCGACCGGATCCTCGGCGATCGACCCAATCAGAAGGATCGGCTGCGGGAGGACGTGCAGGTGACGGAAGCGGACCTGCTCGCCTTCCAGGTGCCGGGCGGCACGATCACCGAGGAGGGCATCCGCAACAACGTGAGCGTGGCGCTGCAGTACATCAACTCCTGGCTGCAGGGCGTCGGTGCCGCGGCGATCTTCAACCTGATGGAGGACGCCGCCACAGCCGAGATCTCGCGGGCGCAGCTCTGGCAGTGGCTCCATCACGGTGCCCGCACCGCTGGAGGTGGGCAGTTCACCGCCGAGCGCTACGAACGGATCCGGGACGAGGAACTCGCGAAGCTCGGCGGGCGCGAGACGCAGCGCTATGCGGACGCGGCGGAGATCCTGGATTCGTTGGTGCTGAGCGAGTCGTTCACCGAATTCCTGACCGTCCCAGCCTACGCGCGGCTGGAGTGATTGCCCGTTCTCCGAAGCGATCAAATTTATGTCGCGCTCCGACTCCGCCGGAATCCCGGCGGAGTCACACCATTTCGCATCGGATTCGCATCGGAGCCGCCGCGCAACGGAGTCGGCACGTGCCCGGGGCTCAAGCCCCGGGCTGACAAGACAAAGCCCACTGAAGGAGCTAGGGACGTGGTGTCCGATGGGTGGCCGGGTAGCATCAGCCCGGGTGAGGGACAAGGAAGCCCCTTCAGTGGGCTTATCCACTATTCAGCCCGGCGGCTTGAGCCCCGGGCACGGGCTGGACGGTGGACGCCCAACACCGAGGGGTGGTTCCGGGCGCGCTTCAGCCCGCGCGTGGCGTTTGCCGCATTCATCGCGTCTTCTCGCCACCCGCCCTCCGGTTCAGCGGACGGGCATCGGGCCGATCATTCCGGCGGGGGCGCTGTCGCCGCGGAGCATGCGGAGATCGGCATCGACCATGATCTCCACCATCTCCTCGAAGCTGACGGTCGGCTCCCAGCCGAGGATGGTGCGGGCACGGGTGGCGTCGCCGACCAGGAGGTCGACTTCGGCCGGCCGGAGGAACTTGGGATCGACGACGACGTAGTCCTCCCAGTTCAGCCCCACGACGTCGAAGGCGAGTTCGCAGAGCCGCCGGACGGTGTGGGTCTTCCCGGTGGCGACGACGAAGTCGTCCGGCTCGTCCTGCTGGAGCATGAGCCACATGGCTCGGACGTAGTCGGGCGCGTAGCCCCAGTCGCGCTGGGCGTCGAGGTTGCCCAGGCGCAGCTCCTTGGCGAGCCCCAGCTTGATCCGCGCGACGCCGTGGGTCACCTTGCGGGTGACGAACTCCAGGCCGCGGCGGGGGCTCTCGTGGTTGAAGAGGATCCCCGAGCAGGCGAAGAGGTTATAGCTCTCGCGGTAGTTGACGGTGATCCAGTGCCCGTAGACCTTGCTCACGCCGTAGGGGGAGCGCGGGTAGAACGGGGTTGTCTCACGCTGTGGAACCTCGCGGACCTTGCCGAACATCTCGGACGAGCTGGCCTGGTAGAAGCGAGCGTCGGGCTTGACCAGCCGGATCGCCTCCAGCATCCGGGTAACGCCGAGGGCGGTGAACTCGCCGGTCAGGACCGGCTGCTGCCAGGAGGTCGGCACGAACGACTGCGCGGCCAGGTTGTACACCTCGTCCGGCTGGTAGCGCTGGATCAGGTCGATCAGCGAGAGCTGGTCGAGCAGGTCGCCCTGGACCAGCTCGATCTTGTCCATCAAGTGGGCGATGCGCCCGACGGTTTCGGTGCTGGTGCGCCGCTGCATGCCGACGACGCGGTAGCCCTTTTCGAGGAGGAACTCGGCGAGGTAGGACCCGTCCTGCCCGGTGATGCCGGTGATCAGTGCTGTCTTCATCGTCTCCCGTCTTGTCCCCACACGCGGACCCAACGCGCTGCCGCTGCAGCCCTCGTAGTGTACCTGATCGAGACCGGGTGCTGGGCTGGGCGAGCCAGTCCGCTTCCTGGTCGCTCAGGGTGACCCGGTTGAAACGTGCGGTCCACTTTCATACTATGGCCCCCACGGATGCGGCATGCTGGTCAGCTCCTGGGCCACCGCCCGTGGTGCGGGGGTACGGCTAGTTTATGGAAGGACCCGCCGAGAGCTATGAAGATCTGTGTCACGGTCAAGCAGGTGCCGGACCCCAACCTGCCGATGCAGGTGGATCCGGCCACCCACCGTCTGGTGCGCAACCCGGACCAGTCGATCCTCGATCCCGCCGATGAGTACGGCGTCGAGACGGCGCTGCGTCTGGTGGAGGAGCACGGCGGTGAGGTCGTGGTGGTCAGCATGGGCCCGCCGTCCGCGGCCGATGCCCTGCGGCGTGCCATGGCGATGGGTGCCGACCGCGCGATCCTCATCACCGACGAGGCCCTGGCCGGGTCGGATGCCCGGGCCACGGCCCGCGCCCTGGCCGCCGTGATCCGGGGCGAGCAGCCTGATCTGGTGATCTGCGCCATCGAGGCCACCGATGCCTACACCGGGATGGTGCCCGGCATGCTGGCTGAGCTGCTGGATCTGCCCCAGCTCACCTTCGCCCGCCAGGTGGCGGTGGAGGGCCAGACGGTCACCGTGCATCGCGACATCGAGGGCGCCACGCAGGTGCTCCGGGCGCAGCTCCCGGCGTTGCTGACCGTCACCGCCAGCATCGCCGAGCCGCGCTACCCCTCCTTCAAGGGGGTGATGGCTGCCAAGCGCAAGCCGATCGACGAGCGGGATCTCGCATCCCTGGGGCTGGAGGCCGGGGCAGTCGGCGCAGCCGGGGCGGCCGAGCGTGTGGTGGCCCTGGAGGAGGTCCGCGAGGAGAAACAGGGGCAGATGGTGACCGACGACGGCACGGGCAGCAGCGTGGAGGCGATCGTGGCGTTCCTCGAGCGCATTCAGGTGGTGTAGGAGGGCGTGATGGCCACACGACGGGTCTGGGTCTGGACCGAACTGACGGATGGCGCCCCGCAGCGCCCCGCGCTCGAGTTGTTGACCGCGGCGCGCGGGCTGGGGGAGGCCGCCGCGGTGCTGCTGGCGCCGGCCGGGGACGAGGCCATCGCCGCGCTGGGGGCGCATGGCGCGGCCGTGGTCTACCATGGGGACGACGCCATCTACACGCAGTACGCCGTCGAGCCGCAGGTGGCGGCGCTGGCGGCGCTGATCGAAGCCGAGGCGCCCGACCTGCTCCTCTTCCCCAGCACCTTCACAGCGCGCGATGTCCTGGCGCGCCTGGCTGGGCGGCTGGGGGCCGGGGTGATCGCCAACGCGACCAGCGTGCGCTTCGAGGGTGACCGGCTCCTGGCGACGGTGCCCTACACGGGGGCGTATGTAGCGACGGTGACGCTGGAGGGGCCGGCGCCGTACCTGGTGCAGGTGCGGCCGAAGGCCTACCCGGTGGAGCCGGTGGGCGGGCAGGCCGAGGTGCGGCCGGTGGCGACGGCGCTGGACCCGGCGGCCTGCCGGGTGCAGGTGGTCGAGACGGTGCCGCAGGTGGCCGAGGGGCCGAACCTGGAAGAGGCCGAGGTGATCGTGGCCGGGGGCCGCGGGCTGGGCAAGGCGGAGAACTTCCGCCTGCTGGAGGAGCTGGCCCGGCAGCTCGGCGGGGCCGTGGGCGCCAGCCGCGCGGTGGTCGATGCCGGCTGGGTGCCCTACAGCTATCAGATCGGGCAGACGGGCAAGACGGTCAAGCCCAACCTCTACATCGCCTGTGGCATCTCCGGGGCAATCCAGCACCTGGCCGGGATGAAGGGGAGCAAGCACGTCATTGCGATCAATCAGGACCCGGACGCCGCCATCTTCGAGATTGCCGATCTGGGGGTGGTGGGCGACGTGCTGACCATCGTGCCCAAGCTGACCGAGCGGCTGGCGGGGCGGTAGAAGTGACCCACGGCCCTCACCCCTGCCCCTTCTCCCAACGTTGGGAGAAGGGGAAACAAGACGACGAGGCACTCCCCTTCCCAAGGTTTGGGAGCGGTGCCAGGGGTGAGGGCGGTCTCCACGCATGACGAAGGACGACGCCATGCTGACAGGACGCTATCGGATCGCCTCGGCTGCCGCGGTGGTGCTCGGCATCGCGCTGATCCTCCTCAGCGAGCTGGGCGGGGTCCATGAGGTGCGCGTCTTCGGTGCCGGGCTCATCAGCCTGGGCGGGATCGGGCTCGGAGTTCTCGCCGGGCTGGATCAGCCGCGGCGCGCTGAATGGCTGGCGTGGGTGCGGGATCGGCGCGTGGCGCTCGGCATGATCGCCGCGCTGGTGTCGGTGGCGCCAGTCGTGGTGGCGTTTGCCGCGGCGCTGGTCGTGCTCCCGGCGGCGATGGGCGAGGGACGTTCCGGCATGGCGCTGCTGGGCGGGCTGATCGCGCTGCTGATGCTCATGGCGTCGGTCGGCTGCTTCGTGCTGGCGGTGCGCGCGATCCGGCGTGCCGCTCGCCCGGTCACGCCGGGCTCCCCCGCTGAGGCGGGAGAGGAGGCCGCATGATCCCGACCCGCGAGATCCTGTGGAATATCACCGCGCTGGGGCCGATCCTCCTCTATACGCTGATGGCGATCCCCTTCGTCTTCCTGGCGTACGGGCTGGCGCGGCGGGTGCGCATGTGGCGCCAGGGGCAGCCGGAGAACCGCTTCGACCAGCTCGGCCGCCGCCTCTGGCACGCGATCCTGATGACGGTCCTCCACGGCCGGATCGTGCGCCGCCGTAACCGCTTCGGCGGGCTGATGCACCTCGCGATCTTCGTCGGCTTCGTCACCCTCTTCATCGGCACCGTCATCGTCATGATCGAGGCCGACATCACCGTGCCGATCTTCGGGGTGAGCTTCTACCGGGGCGACTTCTACCTCGTCTACAAGGCCGTCATGAATCTAGCCGGGCTGCTGCTGATCGGCGGCTCGCTGGCCGCGCTCTACCGGCGCTACGTGCGGCGACCGGCGACGCTGGAGACGACCGGCGACGACGTGGTGATCCTCGCCTTCCTCGTCGTGCTCGGCGTGCAGGGGTTCGCCGTGCAGGCGCTGCGCATGGCGGTCACCGACGATCCCTGGGGCCCCTGGTCGTTCGTCTCCTACCCGATGGCGCTGACCCTCAGCGCCCTGCCGGAGAGCTGGCTGCGCGCCATCCACGTGGCGAACTGGTACATCCACTTCCTGACCAACTTCGTCTTCCTGTCGTATGTCGCCTACAGCAAGATGATCCACCCCTTCACCAGCTTCGCCAACGTCCTCTTCCGCCGTCTCAAGCCGGTCGGGGCGCTGGATCCGATTGAGAACATCGAGGAGGCCGAGGTCTTCGGCGCCGGCAAGCTGGAGGACTTCACCTGGGCGCAACTGCTCAATGTCGATGCCTGCATGCACTGCGGCCGCTGCCTGGAGTACTGCCCCACCTTCAGCACCGGCAAGCCACTGCGCCCGCGCGACGTCGTGCTGGAGCTGGCCGGGTACATGGCCGACCGGGGTGGGATCTTCTCCGGCGAGCTGGGCCAGGGGGAGAACAGCGCGCGCTACCGCTGGGGCGCGGGGCCGGATCGGGCGCTGATCCCGGACGTCGTCTCGCCGGCGGAGCTGTGGGACTGCACCACCTGCGGCGCCTGCATGGCGCAGTGTCCGGTCTACATCGAGCACGTGCCGCTCATCGTCGGCATGCGCCGTCACCTCGTGCTGGAGCAGGGGGAGTTCCCGGAAGAGGTCACTTCGGTCTTCACCAACCTGGAGCGGCTCGGCAGCCCGTACCAGTTCCCGCCCAACCAGCGCGCCGCCTGGACCAAGCGGCTCGACCAGCCGGTCCCGGAGATGGCCGAGGTGGCCGCGCGCGGCGAGGAGGTCGAGATCCTCTTCTGGGTCGGCTGCCTCGGCTCCTTCGACTCGCGCAACCAGCGGACGACGGTCGCCCTGGCGCGCATCCTTCAGGCGGCGGGGATCAAGTTCGCGATCCTGGGTAAGGAGGAGAGCTGTACCGGCGACCCGGCGCGGCGCATCGGCAACGAGTACCTGGCCCAGATGATGGCGATGCAGGCGGTCGAGACGCTCAACACCTACAACGTCAAGAAGGTGGTGACGGCCTGCCCACACTGCTTCAACGCGATCAAGAACGAGTTCCCGCAGATCGGTGGGAACTACGAGGTGATCCACCACAGCCAGCTCATCAACCAGCTCATCGCTGAGGGGCGGATCACGCTCGACCCGAACTCGGCGCTGGCTCGCGGCGCGGTCACCTACCACGACCCCTGCTACCTGGGCCGCTACAACGGCGAGTACGACGCCCCGCGCGAGGCCCTGGCTGCGCTGCCCGGGCTGGAGCTGCGCGAGATGCGGCGCAACCGCAACACGTCCTTCTGCTGCGGCGGGGGCGGCGGCCGGCTCTTCATGGAGGAGACGCGCGGCACGCGCATCAACCAGGCGCGCGTGCGGGAGGCGATAGACACCGGGGCCGAGCTGCTGGCGGCGGCCTGCCCCTTCTGCATGACGATGTTCGAGGACGGCATCCACGGGGTCGGTGCCGAGGAGTCGTTCAAGGTGCTGGACATCGCCGAGATCGTCGCCGGGTCGATGATCACGCCGAACGGCGCCGACGGCGCCAAGGAGCATGGTGCGGCGGAGTCCGAGGGAGCAGCCCCGGAGTCGGCGGAGCGGCCGGAATAGCGGCCGCGCTGAAAGCGGGAGGGATCGGATGGACTGGAGTGGGATTCGCATCCAGGCTGACCGGTTGCACGCGAGCTTGCAGCGCATGGCCGAGATCGGCGCGACGCCGGGCGGTGGCGTGACCCGGCTGGCGCTGAGCGATGAGGACCGCGCCGGGCGTGAGTTGCTCCGGCAGTGGATGACCGAGGCCGGGTTAAGCGTGCGCGTCGACGACTTGGGCAACATGGTCGGTCGCCGCGACGGGCGTGAGGATCTCCCACCCGTCCAGCTCGGTTCGCACTGCGACAGCGTGCGCCTGGGCGGCCGCTTCGACGGGGTGCTGGGTGTGCTTGGTGCCCTCGAGGTGGTGCGCACGCTCAACGACCACGGCATCGCCACCCGTCACCCGATCGAGGTCATCAACTGGACCAACGAGGAAGGCGTCCGCTTCGAGCCAGCCATGCTGGCTTCCGGCGTGGTCACGGGCCGCTTCACCCGCGAGTACGCCTACGATCGCCAGGACGCGGACGGGCTGCGCTTCGAGGACGAACTGCGCCGCATCGGCTACCTGGGCGAGGAGGCCAACCGCCCCGGTCGCGCCGCGGCCTATCTGGAGCTCCACATCGAGCAGGGACCGGTGCTGGAGGACGCCGGGGTGCCCGTCGGTGCGGTCGAGGGGATCGTCGGCATCACCTGGATGGAGGTGACGGTCATCGGCCAGTCGGACCATGCCGGGCCGTCGCCGATGCGCCTGCGCCGCGATCCGCTGGTGGCCGCCGCGCGCATCATCGACGCCGTCGACCGGCTGGCCCGAGGGCAGGATGACGTCGCCGTCGGCACCGTCGGGCGGATGCGGGTCGAACCGAACACCATCAACACCATCCCCGGCCGGGTGGTCTTCAGCGTGGACCTGCGGCATCCGGACCCGGCGACGTTGGAGGCGATGGTCGAGCGCTTCCGCCAGCAGGTGGCCGAGATCGCCGAGGCGGGCAAGGTGGAAGCGACGGTCGACCGCTTCTGGACCAGCGAGGCTACGCCCTTCGCGCCGGAGGTGGTGCAGGCGGTGCAGGAGGCGATCGACGCGCTCGGGCTGCCGAACCGGCGGCTCTGGTCGGGCGCCGGGCACGACGCCAAGTACGTGGCCGACGTGAGCCCGGCGGGGATGATCTTCGTGCGCAGCCAGGGCGGGCTGAGCCACGCCGAGAAGGAGTACTCGACCCCGGAGGACATCGAGGCCGGCGTCAATGTCCTCCTCGGCGCCACCCTGCGCCTTGCCGGCGCCTAACACCGCATCGACTGAGAACGGCCCTCACCCCCGGCCCCTCTCCCAACTTTGGGAGAGGGGAGAACTACGGAACACGGAACACGCAACATGGGTGACGCATGACGTATGACGTATGACGCGTGACGTATCTCACCAGCGCGGCTGCATGATCGCGCCCTCGGAGGCGGAGGAGACGAGCGCGGCGTACTTGGCGAAGACGCCAGTGCCCGACGGTGGCGGGGGTGGCGTCCACTCGGCCATGCGGGCGGCGATCTCCTCGTCGGTCAGCGCAACGTCGAGCGTGCGCGCCGCGGTGTCGATGGTGATGATGTCGCCGTCGCGGAGCGCGGCGATGGGGCCACCGACCGCCGCCTCCGGCGCGACATGCCCGATCATGAAGCCGCGCGTGGCGCCGCTGAAGCGGCCGTCGGTCAGCAGCGCGACCGACTCGCCCAGCCCCTCGCCCACGAGCGCCGCGGTCACGCCGAGCATCTCGCGCATACCCGGGCCGCCGCGCGGCCCCTCGTAGCGGATGACTACCACGTCGCCGGGACGGATCTGCTGGCTGGTGACGGCCGCCATCGCGTCTTCTTCGCAGTCGAAGACGCGCGCCGGGCCCTCATGCCGGGTGCGGCCGGTTCCGGCCACCTTGATCACCGCGCCCTCGGGCGCCAGGTTGCCCTTCAGGATCACCAGCCCGCCGGTGGGCTGCTTGGCGGTCTCCGGCGTCAGGATCACCTGCTGGCCGGGGGTCTCGGTCGCGTTCGCCACTTCCTCGGCCAGCGTGCGCCCGCTCGGCGTGAGCTGGCTGCCGTCCATATAGCCGCCGTCGATCAGCCGCTTGATGATGAGCTGCGTGCCGCCCGCCCGGTGGACGTCGACCGCCGTGTACTTGCCGGACGGCTTGAGGTCCGCAATGATCGGCGTCCGCTCGCTCACGGGATTGAAGTCGTCGATAGTGAGGGGGATGCCGGCCTCGCGCGCCATGGCCAGGAAGTGGAGCACGATGTTGGTCGACCCGCCCGTGCCGGCCGCCAGGGCGATGCCGTTGAGGAAGGCCTCGCGGGTCAGGATATCGCTCGGCTTCAGGCCGCGCTCGAGTTGTTCGACCACCAGGCGACCTGCCTGGTAGGCGATCTCGTTCTTGCCCGGGTCGGCCTGCGGCCAGGAGCCGAACCCGACCGGGGAGAGCCCCAGGGCCTCGATCGCCATGGCCATTGTGTTGGCGGTGTACTGCCCGCCGCAGGCGCCCTCTCCGGGGCAGGCGACGCGCTCCAGCTCCAGCAGGTCGGCGTCGCTCATCTTCCCGGCCGCGTTGGCGCCGATCGCCTCGTAGACATCCTGGACCGTCACGTCGCGGCCCTGGAAGTGACCGGGGGCGATGGTGCCGCCGTAGAGGATGAAGCCCGGGATGTCGAGTCGGATCAGCGCCATGGCCGAGCCGGGCAGCGTCTTGTCGCAGGCCGCCAGGATGACGATGGCGTCGAACATATGGCCCCGGCCGACCAGCTCGATCGAGTCGGCGATCACTTCGCGGCTGATCAGGGAGGCCTTCATCCCCTGGGTGCCCATCGTCACGCCGTCGCTGATGGCGACGGTGTTGACCTCCATCGGCACCCCGCCCGCGTCGCGGATGCCGCGCTTGACGTGCTGTGCCAGGCGCCGCAGCCCGAGGTTGCAGGGCATCGTCTCGATCCAGGAGTGCGCCACGCCGATGACCGGCTTGCGGAAGTCCTCGTCGGTCAGGCCGGTGGCCCGCAGCATGGCACGCGCCCCGGCGCGGTCGCGCCCCTCAACAATCGTGCGGCTCTTGTGCCGCAGGTCCACGGTAGTCGGCGTCTCGACCATCCTGCGTCCCTCCCCTGCGATGAATCCTGGGATGAATCCCTCTCAGCCGAACGTGACAGGTCCGCCTCGTGTGCTGGCCGGCGTCGCGACGGGCCAAGGCGCGTCCCGTCGCCCGTCCCCGAGCACGCGATCGGCTCGGGCTAGTCGTCGTAGCGCAGCAGTTCGACGCGGTTGCCTTCCGGGTCGCGGTAGAACGCCATCATGAGCGGGCGGCCGACCTGCGCAGCCGTGCGGTGCTGCAAGGGGGTATCCGCCTCGAACCCCGCTTCGTCGAGCCGCTGGCAGACCTCCTCGATGTTCATGACGCCCAGCGCCAGGTGGTCCAGCCGGCCGCCTGCCTCCGCGGTGAGGTTCGGGTCATGGATCAACTGGAGGCCTGGGAGCCAGACCGAGTCCTCGTTGCCGGGCGTCTTCCCCGTGCGGGTGACCGGCAGGCCGATCAGGTCCCGGTAGAAGCGCAGCGCCGCGTCGAGGTCGCGCACGCGCAGGGCGACGTGGTTGGCGGTCGCATCCAGTCGCGCAGATCCGGTGTCGGACATCAGTCATTTCCCTTCGTGCTCGCCGGTGCACCGGCGCGTCGGTCGTGGCCCGGCTCCTGAGTCGGGCTCGGGCGGGTGCGGTCAGCGAGCTTTTCGATCCGGTACGGTCCACTCGCGCAAGCGGCCGTAGAGCCGGCGCACGCTCGGTCCGTCGAACGTCTGAATTCGCTCGCCCTGCATATCATAGTGGATACGGACCGCGAACGGGCGCGCCGGGTCGTCCTTCAGCCAGTCGCCGCGGAATTCGAGCCGTGCGCAGCGCGCCAGGTTGGTCACCGACTCCTCGTCGAGGGCGATCCACTGTGGGCGCGGCCGGCGGCTGCGGCCGTAGTCCAGGTTCTCGTACCACTCGACCACGCCGTCGGTTGTCCGCTCACGGTGGTGCAGCCAGCGGACCACGGTGATCCCTTCCGTTGCCGGCGCCATCCGGGTTCGTGGCCGGGGTCTCCCGGCAGGCCGGTGCAGGCGCCCGATCGGTGTCGCGTCTCCGTGCCGATCGCTCTGCAGACCCGCTGCCACCGTGTCGTGTGCCTTTCCCCGCTAGCGGGCGGAGAGCCCACCATCGATGACCATCGCGGTTCCGGTGACAAAAGCCGCGTCGTCTGACGCGAGGTAGAGCGCGGCGGCGGCCACCTCCTCGGCGGTGGCGAGCCGGCCCATCGGCTGCCGCTCCTCCAGCGCCCGCCGTCGCGCCGCCGGGTCGGGTGCTGCGGCCAGCAGCCGGTCCACCCACGGCGTGTCGACGGTCGTCGGGCAGAGGCAGTTGCAGCGGATTCCCCGGTCCGCGTACTCCACCGCGATCTGCTTGGTGAGCGCCACCACCGCCCCCTTGCTGGCGCAGTAGGCCGCCCGCTCCGGCGCGCCGACCAGGGCGAGCACGGACGCGGTGTTGATGATCGCCCCGCCGCCCTGGGCCAGCATGTGCGGCAGTGCGTACTTGCAGCCCAGGTAGACCCCGCGCACGTTGACGGCGAAGACCTGATCCCACTCGTCCGGCTCGACGGCGACCACGTCCTTGCTGCTGCCGATCCCCGCGTTGTTGCACAGGATGTCGATGCGCCCGAAGCGCTCCACCGTCTCCCGCACCATGCGCTCAACGTCGGCCGGGACGGCGACGTCGGCCACAACGGCGAGCGCTTTCCGCCCCGTCTCGGACCGGATCATCGCCACCGTCTCCTCGATCGACGCCGGGGTGCGGCCTGCCGCCACGACCGTCGCGCCCTCACGGGCGAACAGGAGCGCCATGGCGCGCCCAATCCCCGACCCGGCTCCCGTGATGATGGCTACCTTGCCCGCGAGTCTCCCGCTCGGCTGCTCCGACACAGCATCCCCTCCCTTCACGCCCGCGCGACGCAGGTGATGGTCCGGTCATCCGGCGCCGATGTACCACCCGCGCCCAAGCCTGTCACCGTGTGGCGCCGGGAGGCTACGGCCAGGAGCACTGGCGCCCGCGGGAGCCTCGTCCGGACCGTGCCGGAGCGGAGATTGCTATCGGAATGCCGATTCCGGCGGGAAGCGACTGATATTGACGCATTGACACAACCTTAGCGCGCTTCTATACTCACATGCGTAATCCGGAGACCAGAGCGAGACACTGAACGTCGGCGCGAGAGAGCAGAGGTGGAGTCGCCCGGTGCACAGGGATCGATCCGGCTGGCGGCGCCGGCTGCGTGAGCCTTCCCGGGCGGGGATCCTTGGGTGCCGAGGTGAATCTGGAGGAGGAGCGGTCCCGTGCACCCATCCCGTCGGCCCGTCACGCTCCGCGCGATCGTGCTGTCGATCCTCGTCTCCGTCGTGCTGGCTGCCTGCGGTGGCGGCGGTGCCTCCGAACTCGGCCCAGCCGATCAGGGAACGTCCCCACCGCAGGCAACGCAGCGGGAGCCCGGGGGCAACCCGCCCTCCGCCGGCGGCGACATCCCGCGCGGGGGCACGCTTACCATCGCCTACAAGGACGACCTCGCTACCCTGGACCCGGCCGTGGGCTACGACTGGACCAACTGGCCGGCCGAGAAGATGGTCTTCGACGGGTTGCTCGACTACGACGACACGACCAACCTCCAGCCGCGGCTGGCCGAGTCGATGCCCGAGGTGAGCCCCGACGCGACGGTCTACACCTTCCGGCTGCGCCAGGGCGTCACCTTCCACAACGGCCGCGAGGTGACGGCCGACGACGTGGCGTACTCCATCACCCGTGTGCTCGACCCGCAGACCAAGAGCCCCGGCTCCGGCTTCTACACCGGAATTGCCGGTGCTCAGGACTTCATCGACGGCAAGGCGGACTCCGTCTCGGGCATCCGGGTGGTCGACCCGCGGACGATCGAGTTCACTCTGGAATCGCCCGATGTCACCTTCGGCAACAAGATGGCGCTCAACTTCGCCTTCATCGTGCCGAAAGAGGAAGTCGAGCGGCTGGGCGAGAACTTCGGCCACAACCCGGTGGGCACCGGCCCCTTCCTCTTCCGCGAGTGGATCGCCGGCCGGCAACTGACCTTCGAGCGCAATCCGAACTACTTCTTTGAGGGCCTGCCCTACCTCGATCAGGTGGTCATCCAGGTCGGCGTCGAGCCCGAGGTCGCGCTGCTGCGGCTGGAGCGGGGCGAGATCGACTCGATGGGCGACCCGATTCCGGCGGCCGAGTTCGCCCGGATCAAGGACGACGATGCCTGGCAAGGTCGGCTCACCAGCGCGCCGCAGGTGAGCACGATCTACATCACCATGAACACGCAGATGAAGCCCTTCGACAACGTCCAGGTGCGCCGGGCGATGAACATGGCCATCGACAAGGAGCGCATCATCCGGCTGCTGGGTGGGCGCGGCACGGTGGCCAACCAGATCCTGCCGCCGCTGATGCCCGGCTACGATCAGGACTACCAGGGATACGAATACAACCCGGACCAGGCGCGGCAACTCCTGGCCGATGCCGGCTACCCGAACGGGTTTTCCACCACCATGGAGTGCATCGCGGTCGAACCGCAGCCGAAGCTGTGTGAGTCGTTCCAGCAGGATCTGAGCAAGATCGGCGTTCAGGTCCAGGTCCAGACACTGGCCGCCAGCACGGTGATCGCCGACGGTGGGACCGAGGGTAAGGTGCCGCTGGTCTGGTCCGGCGGGCTGGGCTGGATCCAGGACTACCCCGATCCGGACGACTTCTACACGCCGATCCTCTCCTGCGTCGCGGCGGTGCCCGGCGGCTGGAACTGGCCGTGGTACTGCAACCAGGATCTGGAGCAGAAGGCGCAGCAGGCTATCGGCACGACCGACACCGAGCAGCGGCTCGGGCTCTACCGCGAGATCTACCGCACGCTGATGGACGAGGCCGTCTGGATCCCGGTCTACAACGGGCAGTACGACATCGCGCACTCCGACAAGCTGGTCGGCAAGGAGACGGACTTCGCCCACCCGGAGCACACCATCCGCTACGAGCGCCTCGCGAAGCAGCCGTGAGATCGCACACCGACGCGCCGCTGCCCGATGCCGACGCCCGTGCGCTGGCCGACGCTGGTTCGGGGACGGCTCGGGGGGCGGTGCCCGAGACCCAGTTCACACTCGCCTGGCGCCACTTCAAGCGGGACCGCCTCGCTCTGGCCGGCGGCATCTTCGTCCTCCTGCTGGTGCTGGTCGCGGTGCTGGCACCGGTGCTGGCGCCGCACGACCCGGCCGAGCAGTTCGCCGAGGGGCTGACCCTCGATGGGCTGCCGGTGTCGAGCACCCTGCCCGAGAGCGCCCAGTTCCCACTGGGTACCGACCAGAACGGGCGCGACCTGCTGAGCCGCATCATCTACGGCGCCCGCGTTTCCCTCACGGTCGGCGTGCTGGCCAACGTCATCGCCGTTACTCTGGGCGTCCTGGTGGGCGCGCTGGCCGGCTACCTCGGCGGCTGGCGGGGCAATTCCATCATGCGCTTCACCGACATGATGATGGCCTTCCCTACCCTGCTCCTGGCGATCGCCCTCGTCGCCGTCCTGCGGCCGAGCATCTGGGTCATCATCTTCGTCATCGGCGCCGTCTACTGGACGTGGATCGCCCGCATCGTCTACGGCGCGGTCCGCTCGCTCCGCGAGCGCGAGTTCGTCACCGCTGCCGTGAGCATGGGCGCGCCGACCTGGCGCATCGTGCTGCGGCACCTCCTGCCGCACCTCTTGCCGCTCGTGATCGTCTGGGCCAGCCTCGGGATCTCGACCAACGTCATGCTCGAGGCCAGCCTGAGCTATCTGGGGATCGGGGTCCAGCCGCCGACGCCGAGTTGGGGCGGGATGATCCAGCAGGGTCAGAGCTTCTATCGCGCCGCGCCCTGGCTGGTGATCTACCCCGGGCTGGCGATCATGCTGACGATCCTCTCCTTCAATCTGCTCGGCGACGGGCTGCGGGACGCGCTGGACCCGCAGCAGCAGCGGAGGTGAGCCCGTGATTGCCTATCTGCTGCGTCGGCTGCTCTTCACAGTGCCCGTGCTCATCGGGATCTCGCTCATCACCTTCGTCCTGATCTACTTCCTGCCGGCCGATCCCGCGCGCATGTACGCCGGGCCGAACGCCTCGGTGGACGCGGTCAACCGCATCCGCACCCAGCTCGGGCTCGACCAGCCGTTTTATGTCCAATACGGCCGCTACCTGGAGCGCGCCGTCCAGGGCGACCTGGGCTACTCCTACCAGTTGCAGATGCCGGTCACGCAGGCGATCCTGACCCGTTTCCCCTACACCCTGCAACTGACGCTCGCCGGTATCTTCGTCGAGCTCCTGATCGGGGTGCCGGCCGGTCTCCTCGCCGCGTCGCGCCGTAGCACCTGGCTCGACGGCACCAGCATGGTGGCGTCGCTCATCGGGGTCTCCTCGCCCCCCTTCTGGCTCGGCCTGCTGATGCTCTACTTCTTCGCCTTTCGGCTCGGGCTGTTCCCCCTCGGAGGGGCGGGTTCCTGGCAGCACCTCATTCTCCCCGCGGTCACGGCGGGGCTCGGCGGCGCGGGCTGGTACGCCCGGATGACCCGCTCCAGCGCGCTCGAGGTGCTGAGCGCCGACTACGTACGGACCGCCCGGTCGAAGGGGCTGGCGGGCGGCCAGGTCCTCCGCCGCCACGTCCTCCGTAATGCCATCAACCCGATCGTGACCATGGTGGGGATGGACATCCCCTGGTTCATCGGCGGGGTGGTGCTGATCGAGACGGTCTTCGCCTGGCCGGGCATCGGCCGGATGATGGTGGACGCGATCCTGACCGACGACGTGCCGCTGATCCTGGGAACCGTGACCTTCACCGCTGTTCTTGTGGTCGTGAGCAGTATCATCATCGATATCGTGCAGGCGATGCTCGACCCGCGCATTCGGCTGCGGTGAGGGCGGCCGATGGAGAAGGGAGGACACGGTGACAGGACGGAGCCACACGGTCCACGCGGCGCATCACCACTTCGGCTGGGACAACTCGATCGAGCCGGTGATGGAGGTCGAGCCGGGCAGCACGGTTGAGTTCGAGATCATCGACGCCTCCGGCGGGCAACTGAACCGCAACTCCACCGCCGCTGACGTCGGAGCGATCGACTTCGCCCGCGTCAACCCGGTCACCGGCCCGATCTGTATCAAGGGGGCGCAACCCGGCGACGTGCTCGAGGTGGAGATCCTCGACTTCGGCCGCGCCGAGTGGGGCTGGACCGCGATCATCCCCGGCTTCGGACTCCTGGCCGACGAGTTCCCCGAGCCGGTCCTGAAGATCTGGGATCTCTCCGAGGGCAGGGCGGAGTTCGCGCCCGGGATCGAGATCCCGATCAAGCCGTTCCCCGGCACGATCGGCGTGGCGCTGCCCGAACCGGGCCTCCACACGATCGTGCCCCCACGCCAGAACGGCGGGAACATGGATATCCGGCACCTGACGCGCGGTGCCCGCCTGTTCCTCCCGGTGTGGGTCGAGGGCGCGCTCTTCTCGGTCGGCGACACCCATGCGGCACAGGGGGACGGCGAGGTCTGCGGCACCGCCATCGAGGCGGCAATGACCGCCACGCTGCGCTTCCAGCTCCACCGCAACCAGACCATCGCCGAGCCGCGCTATATCCTGCCCGGGCCGCCGACGCCGGAAGCCGATGCCAAGGGCTACTTCGTCACCACCGGCTTCGCGTCCGACCTCCGGGAGGCGGCGCGCAAGGCGATCCGCTACCAGATCGAGCACTTGCAGCAAACGGCCGGGCTGAGCCGGGAAGACGCCTACATGCTGGCGAGCGTGGCCGTCGACCTCCGCATCAGCGAGGTGGTGAACGCTCCCAACTGGCTGGTGTCCGCCTTCCTCCCGCAGGCGATCTTTCGGTAGTGGGGGCCGCCAGCGGGGGCAACGCCCCCGCTTTCTGAGAGATGATCGCCTGTCGTCGTGAACGTCCTGGGAGGGTGGCGGGAGAGTCTACGCGCCCTGCCGCGTGCCCGGGGCTAAAGCCGCCGGGCTCACAACGAAAGCCGGCTGAAGCCGGCTGGAGGAATCGGGCTCAGATTCTGGCAATACGGCGTTCACCACCCGGCGCGTGCCCGGCGTTAGTGGGGTTTGACGAATTGTATGTGGGTATACGCGCCGGGCGACGGGGTCCATCATGCCGAGGCGCCAGCCTTGCATCGTTCCAGCCGGCTTCAGCCGGCTTTCCCTTGTCAGCCCGGCGGCTTTAGCCCCGGGCACGCGCCGGGATGCGGGATCCTTCGCACCACCCACCTCGCGTCCCAACAGCGGCGCGGCTGCGGCCGCGCGGTACCAAAGCGGCGGCTCGGGCCGCCGCACTCCAAATCCGGCGACGGCCGGCTTTCGTTGTCAGCCCGGGGGGTTACCCCCGGGCACGCGCCACTGCCGTAGCTCCGCGGACGTCCTCGTACGGCCGCTCACGTAGCTCCCCTCTCCCAACGTTGGGAGAGGGGTCGGGGGTGAGGGCTGCGCTCCCAGAGCCGTGCTATCCTGTTGCCCGTGGGAGCAGGTGAGAGGTGACGGGAGGCGGGGATGGCCGGGCCGCGCATCTGCGTCGTGGGCAGCGTCAATATGGACCTGGTTGTTGCGACACCGGTGCTGCCGGTGCCGGGGCAGACGGTACTCGGCGGTCCCTTCGCCACCCACCCGGGCGGCAAGGGGGCGAACCAGGCCGTGGCCGCCGCGCGTGCCGGCGGGCAGGTCAGCTTCGTGGGCCGGGTCGGGGCGGATGCGTTCGGGGATACCCTCCGCGCGGGGCTGGAGGCGGAGGGGATCGACATCACCCACCTGCGGGTCGCACCTGAGGAGCCGACGGGCGTCGCGCTGATCGCGGTCGATCCGAGCGGGCAGAATACGATCATCGTCGCCCCGGGGGCGAACGCGGCCGTGACGGTCGGCGATGTCGATGCCGCGGCCGACCAGATCACGCGCGCCGACGTGCTCCTGCTCCAGTTGGAGGTGCCGCTGGAGGTCGTGGCCCACGCGGCGGCGCTGGCGGCCGGGGCCGGGGTGCGGGTCGTGCTCAACCCGGCGCCAGCACAACCGCTCTCAGATGATCTCCTCGCGTGCTGCGAGTGCCTGATATTGAACGAGACCGAGGCCGAGATCCTCACGGGCGCGCTGCCGACCGATTGGGAGAGCGCTGAAGCGGCGGCCGCGCGGCTCAGGGAGCATGGGGTGCGGCAGGTCATCATCACGCTGGGTGCGCGTGGCGCCGTGCTGGCCGGGCCGGACGGCGTGGTACGCCAGCCGGCATTCCCGGTCGCCTCGCGGGATGCCGTCGGGGCAGGTGATGCCTTCGTCGGCACGTTCGCCGTCGGCGTGGGCGGCGGGCTGGCTGCGCCCGAGGCTCTGCGCCGGGCGGCCGCGGCGGGGGCGCTGGCGACGCTCACCGCTGGTGCCCAGCCGTCGCTCCCGACGGCGGTCGCTGTCGACGCTTTCCTCGCTGAGCGTGAGAGAAGCTGATTACCTCCCCTTTCCAAACCCCGATTCTGTGCGACAATGCGGGTGTCGAGTATCGCCGTGGACGTGCGTGAGTAGGGCGAGCCTCCAGGTCGGGGCGGCGCCGTCTGTCGCATCATCCGCGGCGCCGCCATCCCACGTGCCCTGCGACGCTCCCTGGATGGCTTGTGGAGACGCGGCCGGTGCCGCGTCGGGTTCGCGTGCCGGCTCGCGGGGAAGGTTGGAGGGCTGGATGCGGGTCCACATCGGCATCGACACGGGCGGCACATTCACCGACGTGATCGCGTTCCGCGAGGCAGACGGGCGGCTCGTCGCGCTCAAGGTGCCGAGCACCCCGGAGAACCCGGCCGAAGCGTTCATCGCCGGGGTGCGGGCCGCGCTGGAGGAGCTGGGCGCCGCACCCGAAGACGTCGCGTTCCTGGCCCACGGCACAACCGTCGCCACCAACGCCCTCCTCGAAGGGAAGGGTGCCCGTACCGGCTTGATCACCACCGAGGGCTTCCGTGATGTCTACGAGATCCGGCGGCTGAACCGCTCCTTCGAGGACCTCTACAACATCTTCTGGACCAAGCCCACGCCGCTTGTGCCGCGCTATCTGCGTAAGGAGGTGCGCGAGCGCGTCAACGTCGACGGGGTCGCGGTCGTGCCCCTCGACGAGGGCGGGGTGCGCGACGCGGCCGCGGCGCTCGGCGAGGAAGGGGTGGAGTCGGTCGCCGTCTGCTTCCTCCACTCCTACCTGAACCCGGAGCACGAGCGACAGGCCGCGGCCATCATCCGCGAGGTGCTGCCGGGTGTGTCGATCTCGCTCTCCCACGAGGTCAACCCGGAGTACCGGGAGTACGAGCGAACCTCCACCACCGTCGTCAACGCCTTTGTGGCGCCGATCATCGAGCGCTACCTGGGCGATCTGGAGCGCCGGCTGGCGGAGACGGGCGTTTCGGCCGCGCTCCACGTCATGCACTCCGGTGGGGCCGCGCAGACCGGCCGGGCGGCGCGCAGCCGGCCGATCACGACGATCCTCTCTGGACCGGCGGCCGGGGTGATAGGCGCCGAGGCCCTGGGGCGTGAGATCGGGGTGTCGGACCTGATCACGCTCGACATGGGCGGCACCTCCACCGATGTCGCCCTGCTGCGCCATGGCAAGCCGACGCTGGCGAGCGAGAGCGAGCTGGCCGGGGAGGTCATCCGCGCGGCGATGCTGGACATCACCACCATCGGCGCCGGGGGCGGGTCGATCGCCTGGGCCGACGAGGGCGGCCGGCTCAAAGTCGGGCCCCAGAGCGCGGGCGCCGACCCCGGCCCGGCTTGCTACGGCCGCGGCGGCACGCAGCCGACGGTCACGGACGCCAACCTGGTGCTTGGCTACCTCGGCGCCGACGCCTTCCTGGGCGGGCGCATGCGGCTCGACCGCAGTGCCGCTGAGGCGGCCATCGACCGGCTGGCGGCCGAGCTTGGGCTCTCCCGCCTGGAGACGGCGCACGGTATCTTCCGGATCGCCAACGCTAACATGCTGCGCGCCATCCGCCTCGTCTCGGTCGAGCGCGGTCTCGATCCCCGCCGCTTCGCCCTGCTGGCCTTCGGCGGCGCCGGGCCGGTGCACGCTGCGGCCCTGGCCGCGGAGCTGGACATCCCGCGCGTGATCGTGCCGCGGAACCCGGGGAACTTCTCGGCGTTCGGCTTGCTGGTGGCCGATCTCAGCCGGGACGCGGTGCGGACCCAACTCACCCCGCTGCGGCCAGAGGCGCTCGACGGCATCCGGCAGGTCTACGTCGACCTGGAGGCGCAGTTGACCGCGCAGTTCGCCGCCGACGGGTTCGATCCCGGCCAGGTCACGTTCCGCCGTTCGGTGGACGCCCGCTACATCGGGCAGGCATACGAGGTGAACGTGCCGGTGCCGGGCGGCCCGCTCGAGCTGTCCGACGTAGCGGCGCTGGAGGAGGCATTCCACGCGGCGCACGCCGAGCGCTACGGCCACAGTGCGCCGGGGGAGCCGGTCGAGCTGGTGAACTTCCGCGCCATCGCCACGGTGCCGACCACGAAGCCGGCCTTCCCCCGGCTGGAGCGGACCGGCGGCGCGGCGCAGATCGGCGAGCGACCCGCCTGGTTCGACGGTAGCGGCGACCCGGTCCTGACGCCGGTGCTCGACCGCGACCGCCTCGGCGCCGGCGTGGTCCTGACCGGCCCGGCCATCATCGAGGAGCCGGGTGCCACGACCGTGCTCCTGCCCGGCCAGCGGGCCGAGGTCGACGACCTGGGGAACATTGTCATCGCCGTCGGAGCATAGCAGCGAGGGAGGCAGCTATGGCGAGACATCCGTCCAAGGCACCCGGGAAGTCCCGGTTAGGGGCTTCCGCGCGGCAGATCGACCCGGTGACGCTGGAGATCCTGGGGTCCAACCTCCACGCCGCGGCCGAAGAGATGGCGGTGTCGCTCCGCCGCACGGCCTACTCCTCGATCGTCCGCGAGGCGATGGACTTCTCCTGCTGCCTGTTCGACGGCCAGGCGCGGATGGTCGCCCAGGCGGCGAACATCCCGATGCACCTGAACTCACTGCCGCTGGCCCTGACCGATTGGCTTCAGGAGTACCCGATTGAGGAGCTGGAGCCGGGCGACCTCCTGATCGGCAACGACCCGTACCGCGGCGGGAACCACCTGCAGGACGTGATCGCCTTCATGCCGATCTTCGTCGAGGGCCGCGTCGTGGCCTTCGCCGCCAGCCTGGCCCACTGGGTGGACGTTGGCGGCCGCTCGCCCGGCAGCATCGGCAACGACGTGACCGACAACTACCAGGAAGGCATCTGCATCCCCCCGCTCAAGATCATGCGGCGCGGGGAGCTGGACCAGAACATCCTCAAGATGATCCTGCGCAACGTCCGCGAGCCGGAGAAGGCCTACGGCGACCTGCGTGGGCAGATCGCCGCCAACCGCACCGCCGAGCGGCGCATCCTGGAGCTGATCGACCGCTACGGCCTGGCGACCGTCGAGGCCGGGATGGAGGGGTTGATCGACTACTCGGAGCAGCGCATGCGCCGCGGGCTACGCGAGCGCATCCCCGACGGCGAGGCGACCTTCGAGGACGTGATCGACGACACCGGGGTGGTGATGCACGAGTGCCGCATTCGGGTGAAGGTTACCAAGCAGGGCGACCGGATCACCGTCGACTTCACTGGCACCGACCCGCAGCAGATGGGCGCGGCCAACTCCCCGATCGGCCCCACCACCTCGGCCGTCTACTACGTGATCAAGGCGATCGCGGGGCCGGACATCCCCATCAACGATGGCTGTTACCGGCCGATCGAGCTCGTGGCACCGGAGGGCACGCTGGTCAACGCCACGCTGCCCGCGGCCTGCCAGGCGCGCAACGTGATCTGTCACCGGATCACCGACGTCCTCTTCGGCGCACTGAGCCAGCTCTGCCCGGAGCAGGTGATGGCTGCCTGCTACGGCTGCACGCCGTCGTACACCATGGGTGGCTACAGTGAACGGCGCGGGCGCCACTTCGCCTTCTATGAGGTCCTCGGCGGCGGGATGGGCGGTCGCCTCGGCGTGGACGGTGTGGACTGCTGTGCCGCCAACACGTCGAACTTCCTCAACATCCCGGTGGAGATGATCGAGTTGGAGCTACCAGTCACCATCCAGCGCTACGAGCTGGTCCCCGACTCCGGCGGGGTAGGCGAGTTCCGCGGCGGCTGTTCGGGTCGTCGCGACATGACGGTGCACACCGACGTGGTGATGTCGTTCCTCGACGAGCGCCACAAGCACGCACCCTGGGGCCTCTTCGGCGGCGGCCCGGGCGGGAAGGGCCTATTCCGCATCATCAGCCCCGACGGCCGGGAGCGGGAAATCTACTCCAAGGCGACCAACGTCCTGGTCAAGGCCGGGGAGACGGTCAGCCTCATCACTCCCGGCGGCGGTGGCTACGGCGACCCCCGCCGCCGCCCCCGCGAGAAGGTTGCCTGGGACCTCAAGAACGGCTACATCACCGAGGAAACCGCCCGCCGAGCGTATGGGTGGACGGGGTGAGGTGGGGTTACGGTTACCCCTCACCCCCAACCCCCTCTCGGACGGAGCCCACAAGGGGAGAGGGGGCAATGGCCCTCACCCCCGGCCCCTCTCCCAAGGTTGGGAGAGGGGAGCATTACGCCATTCACAATACGCAACACGCAATACGAGCCGTGTTCCCCCTCTCCCCTTGTGGGAGAGGGGGTCAGGGGGTGAGGGGTGGTCACCCCGCCCGCCGCTCGGCCCGCAGCCGGTTGGTCGCTTCCCAGTCGACCTCGAGGTCGGGTGTGAGGACGACGCCGTAGTCGTCGCGGGCGCGTTCGGGGGAGACGAGCTCGTCGAGCACGTCGTCGCGGACGGCCTGCGGGTCGCGGTCCAGTGGGTCGCCGTAGCCCCCGCCGCCGGGCAGGCCCATGATGATGTCGGTGTCCGGATCGACCCAGACGGTCGCCTTGGGGTTTGGCCGCCGACCGTCGCTCAGCTCGTAGACGCCGGGTGCGCCGTTCTTGCCGCCCTGGTATCCGCTTGCCGGGTTGGTGGTCCGGTCGAAGAAGGGTGAGAAGCGGTAGGGCTTGCCCGCATTGACGCCCCGGATCACCATCCAGTGACCCAGCCCGCCGCGGTAGGTGCCGGGGCCGCCGGAGTCGGTGCGGAACTCGCGGCGGACCATCATCAGGGGCGAGCGTGCCTCGACGATTTCGGCCGGTGTGCCCATTACCCCGGAGGGGAAGGCGGTGCTGGAGAGCCCGTCCTTGTTGGGCCGGGCGCCCATGCCGCCTGAGTTGAAGAAGAGCATGGTGAAGGGGCGGTCGTCGCGGTCGACGCCGGTGAACTGGGTGCTCCACAGGTTGAGCGACCCTTCGGCGAGCACGCGGTCGGGCATGGCCTGGGCCAGTGCGCCGTGCACGACGCCGGGGAGCCATTGCCCGATGATGTGGCGCCCCGCCACCGGCGCGGGCGGCCGGCAGTTCAGGATGCTTCCCTCCGGCGCGGTGATGTGGACCGGGCGGAAGCTCCCCTCGTTGTTCGGCACGTCCGGCACCAGGGCGCACTTGATGCCGAAGGTGGTGTAGGCCTCGGTGTAGTTCATCACCACGTTGATGCCGTACTCGCTTTCGGGCGAGGTGCCGGTGTAGTCGATGAACATCTCGCTCCCGCGCACCGTAATCGCGACCGCCAGCGTGACCGGCTGGTCATAGCCGTCCATCGTGACCTGGTGGCGGTAGACCCCGTCCGGGATGCGCGCGATAGCGTCGCGCATGGCGCGCTCCGAGCGGTTGATGACCTCGTCGGCCAGCGGTTCGATGCGCTCCATGCCGAACTCGTCCATGAACTCCAGCAGGCGCTCGCCGCCGACATCGTTGGCGGCGGTCATGGCGTAGAGGTCGCCGACGACCGCCTCCGGCTCGCGGACGTTGGCGCGGATGATCTTGAGCAGTTCCTCGTTGGGCTTGCCGGCCATGAAGAGCTTCGTCATCGGGATGAACAGCCCCTCCTCGAAGAGCTCCCGCGCGTCGGCCGAGAAGGGACGCCCGCCGATGTCGGCCAGGTGGCAGATGTTGCCGAAGAAGGCAACGACCTCGCCGTTGCGGAAGATCGGCGTGACGATGGTGACGTCGTGCAGGTGGCCCGAGGTCTTCCAGGGGTCGTTGGTGATCAGGACGTCACCCGGCTCCAGCGTCTCCAGCGGGTAGGCGTCGAGGAAGTGCTGGATGCAGCGGGCCATCGAGTTGATGTGGCCGGGCGTCCCGGTCACCGCCTGGGCAATCATGTAGCCGCGGCTGTCGAAGGCGCAGGCGGAGATATCCCCGGCCTCGGCGACCGAGGGGCTGAAGGCGCTCCAGATCAGCGAGGTCGCCTGCTCGTTGACCACGGCGATCAGCCGGCTCCAGAAGACTTCGAGCGTCAGCGGGTCGATCGATGCGTGCGCCATGGGCTCCTCATTCGTTATCTGCCCTCACCCCCGGCCCCTCTCCCAACTCTGGGAGAGGGGAGTGTCTCGTCGTCTCCGTCCCCCTCTCCCAACTTTGGGAGAGGGGTCAGGGGGTGAGGGCCGCTCACCCCAACCGGATCACCAGATTCAAGTGCTCGTCGACCGTGGCGTGGCCGCGGGGGCCGACGACGACGGTTGACTCGCGCTCCTCGACGACGGCCGGGCCGTCGACGCAGTCGCCGGGACGAAGTTGATAGCGGTCGTAGATCGGCGTCGGGTGGAAGCCGCCCAGCTCGGGGAAATAGACCGGCCGCTCGCCCTTCTGGCGTGGGCCGCCCAGTTGCTCCTGCTGCCGCAGGCGTAGCTCCGGCTCAGGTCCGGACACCAGCACCCGCCAGCTCATGATCTCGATCGGCACGCCAGGCCGCGCCCGCTTGTAGAGGTCGCGGTAGACCTCCTCGAAGGCACGCAGCACCTCCTCCTCCCGCTCGGGGCCGAGCACCCCGAGGGGGATCGGCACGCTAATCTCGTGCGCCTGGCCGAGCAGGCGCATGTCGGCCGTGCGGGTCACGGTCACCTGATCCGCCGGGACGCCCGACGCGGCGAGCAGCGCGCGGCCCTCCTCCTCCATCTCGGCGTACAGCGTGTTGATCGTGTCCCAGTCGACCTGGTCGAGCCGGGCGTAGGCGCTGCGTACGAAGTCGAAGGCCAGCGGCGCCGCCAGGAAGCCGATCGTCGAGCCGACGCCCGCGGCGAAGGGGCAGATGATCTGCCGCACACCCAGGATCTCGGCCACCCGGTAGGCGTGCACCGGCCCGGCGCCGCCGGAGGCGAACAGCGGGTAGGCGCGCACGTCCTTGCCGTGCTCGACCGCGTGGATGCGGGCCGCGCTCGCCATGTTCTCGTTCACCAGTTGGTGGATCGACCAGGCCGCCTCCACGACCGACATCCCGAGCGGCGGGGCGATCTCGCGCTCGATCGCCTCCTCGGCCGCCTCGCGGCTGATGCGCATCTCGCCGCCGAGGAAGAAGTCCGGGTCGAGGTAGCCGAGCACCAGGTCGGCGTCGGTGACGGTCGGACGGGTGCCGCCCAGGCCGTAACAGGCGGGGCCGGGCTGCGAGCCGGCGCTGTCCGGCCCGACCTTGATGAGGCCGAACTGGTCGATGTGGGCGATCGAGCCGCCGCCCGCGCCGATCTCGATCATCTCGATCGACGAGGCTTTGATCGGCAGGCCGCTCCCCTTCTTGAAGCGGTAGACGCGATCGACCTCGAATTCGGTCGTAATCATCGGGCGGCCGTTGTCGATCAGGCAGACCTTGGCGGTCGTGCCGCCCATGTCGAAGGCCAGCAGGTTCGGCGTGCCCACGAGCCGCCCGGTGTAAGCCGCCGCGAGCGCCCCCGCCGCCGGGCCCGACTCGATTAGCCGTACCGGGAAGCGGCGGGCCGTCTCGACCGTGCAAATGCCACCCGACGAGAGCATGATCAGCAGCCGTGCCTGTGATCCGAGTTCTGTCAAGGTGCGCTGAAGGCGGTCCAGGTAGCCCTCGACGATGCGTTGCACGTAGACGTTGGCCAGCGTGGTCGAGGTGCGCTCGTACTCCCGGATCTCGCCCACCACCTCCGAGGAGAGGGAGAGGCGGACGCCGGGCAGGCGCTCGGCCAGGATGGCGGCGACCTGCCGCTCGTGCTCGGGGTTGCGGTAGCTGTGCAGGAAGCAGATCGCGACCGCCTCGACCCCTTCGCGCTTCAGCCGCTCGGCCAGCGCCTCGACCTCGGCGGGGTCGACCGGGCGGTAGACGGTGCCGTCGGCCAGCAGCCGCTCGTCGATCTCGAAGCGCAGGCGCCGGGGCGCGATCGGCTTCGGCCGCTCGATGAAGATGTCGTACATGTCGAAGCGGTGCTCGCGGGCGATCTCGATGGCGTCGCGGAAACCCTTGGTGGTCACCAGCGCCGTCTTGTCCCCCTTGCGCTCGATGATCGCGTTGGTGACCAGCGTCGTGCCGTGGATGACGGCCTGGATCTGCTCGGCCGGCGCCCCGGCGAGTTCCAGCCCCTGGATCAGGGCGCGGCGCACGCCGACCGCCGGGTCGTCGGGGGTGGTCAGGGTCTTGGCGACCCAGAAGGTGCCGGTTTGGTCATCGACCACGATCAGGTCGGTGAAGGTCCCCCCGATATCGATACCGACGCGCAGTCTCCGGTCCATTCCCTACTCCTCGCGTGCTCCCGCGACCGTTGTGCGGCCCGCCTGCGGCGCCATCCCTGGCCGTCGAGGGAGCAGGCCGCGGTGGTGATGACGCATGACGCCTGCGAGCGCATAGAGATCCGCTCCCGGGCGGCGTGACTTGCCGGCTCTCGCTTGCATCCGGGACTCCCGGCGGGATCGGAAGGCGGCTAGAGGCCGAGGTAGGCCCGGCGCACCATCTCGGATTCGAGTAACTCGGCCCCGGTTCCCTCCGCGACGGTCGTCCCGGTCTGGAGGACGTAGGCACGGTCCGAGAGCTCCAGCGACTCGCGCACGTTCTGCTCGACGAGCAGGATCGTCATGCCCTCCCGGGCGATCTGGCGGATCGTGTTGAAGATCTCATCCACCAGCATCGGCGCCAGTCCCAGCGACGGCTCGTCCAGCATCAAGATCACCGGCTGCAGCATCAGGCCCCGCCCGATGGCGAGCATCTGCTGTTCCCCGCCGGAGAGGGTACCCGCCCGCTGATTCGCCCGCTCTTTGAGCCGGGGGAACAGCGTGAAGACCCGCTCCAGCATCGCGTCCTCTTCGGCGCGGGCGCGGCGGGTGAATGAGCCGACCAGGAGATTCTGCAGCACGGTCAGCCGGTTGAACAGCCGTCGTCCCTCCGGCACGTGGGCGATGCCCATTTCGGCGATCCGGTGGGCGGGGAGCCCGTCGATACGGGTGCCGCGGAACAGGATCTCGCCCCGGTCGGGCCGAAGCTGGCCGGAGATGGTGCGGATGGTCGTCGTCTTGCCCGCGCCGTTCGATCCGATGATCGTCACGACCTCGCCCTCGTCCACGGTGAAGCTGACGTCGTGGAGCGCGGGCACGCCGTCGTACGACGCGGCGATATGGCGCACCTCGAGGAGCATTAGCCCTCCCCTGTCTCCTCCCGGCGCGGCCGGTACTTCTCGCCGAGGTAGGCCGCGATCACTTCCGGGTTCTCGACAATCGCCTGTGGTGGTCCTTCGGCGATCTTCCTGCCCGAGTCAAGCACGATCACCCGGTCGGAGATCGGCATGACGACCTCCATCACGTGCTCGACCAGCAGCACCGTGATGCCGCGCGCCCGAATGGCGCGGATCAACTCGACCGCCTGCACGCGCTCGGCGGGCGTCAGCCCGGCCATCACCTCGTCGAGCATGAGGAGCTGCGGGCCGGTCGCCAGCGCGCGGGCCAGCTCCACCCGCTTCTTCTGGGCGATGGGGAGGTTCGCCCCCAGGACGTCCGCCCGCGGCGCCAGCCCGGTGAACTCCAGCATCTCGTCGGCGATCTTCCGGGCGGTGGATGCACTGTTGGTCCGCGCAAACGCGCCGATCATGACGTTCTCGCGGACGGTCAGGTCCGGGAAGGTGCGTACGACCTGGAAGGTCCGCACCATCCCCTGGTGCACCAGGCGCTCGGCGGGCCAACCGGTCACGTCCGTTCCGTCGAAGCGCACGGTCCCGCTCGTCGGCGGGAAGAAGCCGGAAATGCAGTTGAAGAGGGTGGTCTTCCCGGCGCCGTTGGGGCCGATCAGCCCGACGATCTCGCCGCGATCGACCTGGAAGGTCACCTCGTGGTTCGCGACCAGGCCGCCGAACCGCTTGGTAATGGCGTCGAGTTCCAGCAGCGCCATCAGCCTCGCTCCTCCTCGTAGCCGCCGAGCATCGGTGCTTCCTCTCGCGCGGTCGCCTGCTGCTCGGTGGGGGTCGCGGTCGGGCGCGGGCCACCGCGGTGGCGCAGCCGCTGCACCAGGCCCATGAGGCCGTTGGGCTGGAAGATGGAGATCAGGACGATCAGGGCGCCGTACAGGATGAGGTCGATGGCGTTGCCGCTGCCGCCGAGTTGCTGCCGGGTCAACTCGGCGGCGGGAATGAGCACCGCCGCGCCCACGAGCGGCCCGGCCACCGTGCCGACCCCACCCAGGATGGCCACCAGCGCGATGAGCACCGACAGCTCCAGGCGCATCGTCGTCTCCGGGTCGATGTAGAGGAGGTACTGCGCGTAGAAGGTGCCGATCACGGCGCTGAACGCGGCCGAGATAGCGATGGCGATGAGCTTGTAGCGCAGGACGTGGACACCAAGCGCCCGCGCCGCGTCCTGATCGTTCTTGATCGCCCGCAAGTAGTACCCGAGTTTGGAGCGGTCGACGATGACCGTGACGACCGTCACCAGGACGACGAGGGCCAGGGCGATGTAGAAGTAGGGCGCCTTCCCCAGGTTGAACTGAAGGTAGTAGAGCGAGTTGGTGGGGCGCCCGGTCTCGATGTCCCGCGCGAAGGGGATGAGCATCCCGGTGGCACCGCCGACCCACTCCCAGTCGTTGAAGATGGTATAGACGATCTCTGCCAGGGCGATGGTGGCGATGGCGAAGTAGTGGCCGCCCAGGCGGAACACCGGGTAGCCGATGATGACGGCGAAGATGGCCGCCACGAGCGCGCCGGCCAGCATACCCAACCAGGGCGTGACCTCCCAGCGTGACAGCAGCACCGTCGAGGTGTAGGCGCCGATCCCGAAGAAGGCCGCATTGCCGAGGGAGATCTGCCCGGCGAATCCCCCCAGGATGTTCCACGCCTGCGCCAGGGCCGCGTAGACCAGGACCAGGATCGCGATGTTCAGACGCGAGTCGCTGCGCAGCACCAGCGGGAGTGCCAGCAACGCGAGCGCAAGCACGCCGAGCGCGATCCAGGAGCGCGGGATGGCCCTGATGGGGCGGGCCGTCGCGGTGGTCATGAATGCCTGCATCCTCCCCGTGACTCAGAAGCGGCCGAACAGGCCCTGCGGCCGGATCAGGACGACGACCAGGTAGAGCGCGAAGACGACCGCGTACTTGTAGGTCGTCGGGACGCCGAAGAGGATCGGGCTCGCCTCCTGCACCAGGCCGACCAGGAGCCCGGCTACCAGCGCTCCGGGCACACTGCCGAAGCCGCCGAGCGCCACCACGATGTACGCGATGAGCGCGAAGAGGATGCCGACCGTCGGGGTAATCGGGTAGAAGCTGGCCAGCACCGCGCCGGCCACCCCGACGCAGGCTCCGCCCAGCACCCAGCCGAGGGCGAACATCCGGTGGCTGTCAATCCCCATCAGCTCCGCGGTCGATTTGTCCTCCGCCACCGCCTGGAGCGCGAGGCCGATGCGTGTCCGGCTGATGAACAGGTAGAGCGCGGCGAAGGCCACGCCGGCCAGGATCGCCGCGGCGATCTGCGGCACGCCGAGGAAGACGCCGCCGAGGTTGACCGTGCCGCCCGAGATCTGGCCGAGCCAGGGACGCTCGATGGTGCGGAAGTTGGGCGACCAGAGGTACTGCGCCAGACCGCGCAGGAAGAGGCCCAGGCCGAAGGTGGCGAAGATCTGCGCCAGCATCGGGGCGTTCAGGATCTGGGCGATGATGCCCCGGTAGGTCACGAGCCCGAGCAAGGCCAGCCCGCCGACCGTCAGCGGGAGCGAGACCATCGGGTCGAGGTTGAGGAGCACGCTGGCCCAGAATGCCGCGTACATGGCCAGCATCAGGAACTCGCCGTGGGCGAAGTTCACGATCTCCATCAGCCCGAAGATCAGCGTCAGGCCGACCGAGATGAGCGCGTAGACCATCCCGATCAGCAGGCCGTTGGTGAGCGCTTGCAGGAGGAGCGTCGTATCCACTCGAGTCCTTCCGCCGCTGGGAACCGTTGGATCGGCCGGGGCGGGGTGTCCCGCCCCAGCATGTCTCTAAGCTGCTACGCGCCGCGCTGATCCCACGGCTGCAGGGGGTAGCTCGGTTCCACCGTGGCGACCTCGAAGGGATACACGGTGCGGTACTCGCCGTTCTGGATCTGCACGATGATGCCGCCCCCCAGGATGTTCTGGTGCTTCTCGTCGAAGCGGACCCCCTGCCAGGGCATGATCGTGTCGTCCGCCCCCAGGTCGGTCGCCTCCAGCGCTTCGCGGATCGCGTCCGGCTCGGTCGATCCGGCCCGGTTGATGGCGTCGAGCAGCACGATCATGGCGGTGAAGCAGCGTGCCGGCCCGTCGTACATGTCCTTGCCCGCGATCTCCCGGTACATTTCGTTGACTTTGGCCGCGGCCGGCTTGATCTCGGTGATGTCGATCGAGAAGGCCGAGCGGCTGGCGATGCCTTCGGCGAAGGCGGCGCCGACTCCCTCGATGAAGGCCGGGTCGGTGTAGCCGGCGTCCTGGGCCACGATCATCTTCGGGAGGTACCCCTGCTGCCGGGCCGTCTCAATGGTGAGGATCGCATCGTTGGTGTAGGAGGCCGGGCACAGCACGTCGGCGCCCTGCGAGCGCAGGGCCTGCACCTCGCTGGTCAGCGCGGTGGTGTTGGCCTTGTACTTCACCTCACCGACGATCTGGAGGCCGTGCGCCTCGGCCTCATCGGTGAGGGCCTTGGCGCTGTTCACGCCGAAGTCGGTGTCCTCGTACAGCAGCGACACGGTGCTGACGTCCGCACCCTTCTCATCGGCCATGGCCCGGATGAACGCCATAATGGCTTTGGAGAAGTCGCCGTCGTGGGGCGAGGTGCGGAAGAACCACTGGTAGCCGCTCTCGGTCAGTGCCGGGGACGACGAATCACCGTTCATGAAGGGGATGCCGGCCCGCTCGGCGACGGCGCTGGCCGTCTTGGTCACGGCACTCTGGTAGCAGCCGAAGAGGGCGATGACGTTCTCCTGGTTGATCAGCCGCTCGGCCTCCGACTGGCCGACCTCTGCCTTGCCCTGGCTGTCGGCGAAGACCAGTTCGACCGTGGCCCCGCCCAGGTTGGGCAGCCCCGCCGTGGCTGCCAGCGGCAGGGCCAGGTCGGGCGTCTCCTCGTTGACGATCTTCACGGCGAGTTCCACCGCGACCTTCTCATCGGCTCCGACGCTGGCGGCCACGCCGCTGAGCGGGAGGATCACCCCGATGCGCACCGGCCCCGACGGGGAGGTACCACCCTGGCTGGTGGGCGACGCGGCCGGACTGCCGCCCGAGGACGCGCCGGAGCCGGCCGTGGTCGCCGTCGGAGCCGCCTGACCACCGCTGCTGCCGCCGCTCTCTCCGACCGAGGCCTCACCGCAGGCCGCCAGCAGGCTCATGGCCGGCACCGCTGCTCCGGCCGCGAACAGGCGCAGCAGCCGGCGCCGCGAAAGCCGCCCGTCGAGCGCCTTGTCTCCGATCCCCTGGGTCGCACGCTCGTGGTCCATCGTCCCTCCTCGCTCTAGGTCGTCTGCCGGACCAATCGAACCGCTCGGGATCTTCTGTACTCCTGAAGTGCCGGCCTCAGAACACCGCGAGTGACGTGACGGGAACGTCGGTGATGAACATGTGCCCGGGCGCGTGGGTGATCATCAGTTCCGGCCTGGCGTTCATCGCCACCGCCTGCGGGGTGACCCCACACGCCCAGAAGACCGGGACGTCCCCCGGCTCGATGACCGGCGGGTCTCCCCAATCCGGGTGTGCCAGATCGGTGATGCCGAGCACTGCCGGGTCGCCGATGTGCACCGGCGCGCCGTGCACCGACGGGAAGCGTGAGGTCACCTGCACCGCCCGCACGAGGTGCTCCGGCGGGATCGGCCGCATCGAGACGACCAGCGGCCCGGCGAAGCGCCCCGCCGGGACGCACTCCTGATTCGTCCGGTACATCGGCACGTTGCTGCCGCAGCCCAGGTGTCGCACCGGTACCCCGGCCTCGACCAGCAGGGCGTCGAAGGTGAAGGAGCACCCCAGCAGGAAGGCCACCAGATCGTCGCGCCAGAGGTCGAGCAGGTCGTCTCGTTCCTCGACCAGCTCCCCGTGCCGGTAGACCCGGTAGCGCGGCAGGTCGGTTCGCAGGTCGGCCCCGGGGGCGACGCGAGCCGGCTCGGGGGAGCCGGGGTCGGTCACGTCGAGCAGCGGGCACGGTTTGGGGTTGCGATGGCAGAAGACGAGGAAGTCGTAGGCGAGGTCGCGTGGCAGGACGACGAGGTTTGCCTGCGCGTAGCCTGGCGCGGCCGCGGCCGTATGGCCGCGCATCTGACCGGAGCGGATCGCCTGGCGGGCCTCGCTGGGTGTCGCGAGCGGCTGCGTCGATGATGCCACGCTTGGAGCTCCTCTACCTGATCCACCCGCGCGCCCGGTCACGCCGGAAACGGTCGGATGGGGCTCGGAAGCCCTCTACACGGCGCGGCAGCGTGGACCGCAAGGCTTGGATGGGTAACGGAAACGGTAGGACGTGCCGAACGCGCAGGAATCACTCGATTGTTAGGCCTGTCCCAGAATAGCACCGCGTCGCGAAAGCCGTCAAGACGCGAACAACGCGGTGCTGCGACGGCCCGGCAGTGCTTCCCCGCCTCACCGGACCGTCGCCAGGACCTTCAGGCTATGCCTTCCTAGGTAATTTGGGTTAGGCAAGTAGCCAGGATCTTGTACGATATCCCGTCAATCCCTATGCTGTCTTCACACGCTTCCAACTCATGCCCTCTGAGGCCAGCAGGGTCTGATCGGCGTGTCGTCTCACAGCAACCATTGCGAAAGGAGGGACGGACTCCCCTACGGGCACGGCGTAGCCGTCGTCCCCGATCGACCGTGGTTTCAACGATGAGGGAAGGGGAGATCGATGGCGCATTCCCGATTCCGCGCGACGGTGTGGACTATCCTCCTTGTCATGAGTCTGGTACTCTCCCTCGCGGCGACTGCGGTCGCTGCCCCTTCGGGGCCGGTAGCAGCCCAGTGTTTCGACGAGAGCTTGCCCGTGACGGTTGAAGAGACGCGCCTGGAGGCGATTCCGGAGGGCGGGACGGAGCCCGCCTCGCAGCAGATCCTTGCCCGCAGTGGGTTCGATCGCTTCGTGGACCAGTTCATCACCAGCCTCTGCCGGGCGCCGAACCTGCAGCAGGCGGAGAACATGGTCCGCACGCAGGGCACGGCGCTGTGGCGGGCGGCGGTCGACCGCGCTCAGGGGCGCGGCCCCGCCCACGGCGACCTCGACCGCTACGACGACCGGCCGCTCTACTGGGCGCGCCTGAGCATGACCCGGGCACTGCGGCAGTGGGCGCCGGCCTTTCCACTCAGCGACGAGGCGCGTGCTGAGTTGATCAAGTTGCTCGAGTACACCTCGCGGGGCATCACCTCGGTCGACTTCCCGGCCGGCGCGGGGGTCAAGCGCGTACTTGTCAGCGGCTTCGATCCCTACACCCTGAACCAGGAGCCGCGCCGCTCCAACCCCTCCGGCGCCAGCGCGCTGCAGCTCGACGGCCTGCTCATCAAGACCGACAGCGGCCCGGCCTTCGTCCAGGCGGTGATCTTCCCGGTGCTCTGGGGTGCCTTCGAGGAGGGCATCGTCGAGGACGCCTTCGGCCCTCACCTCATGGAGGGGCCGCGGCAGGTCGATCTGATGATGACGATCAGCCAGGGCGGGGCGCGCCAGATGGCCATCGAGCAGTGGGCCGGCAACTGGCGCGGCGGCAGCCTGGACAACAACGACGTCAGCAGCCAGGGCATGATCCCGCTGGCCGCGAACTGGCCGCAGACCCCGGAGCCGACCTGGTTCATCGAGACAACGCTGCCCTACCAGGCCATGATCGACGCCGGCACCGGTCCCTGGCCCGTCTTCCTGAACACGCGCGTGCGCGTCTGGCCCGACCCGAGCAACCCCGGTGTCGGCTCCTGCATCACCCGCGAGGACGGCCCGCATCCGGGCGACGCCGCCTGCGCCGGCGGTGGCGGCAACTACCTCTCCAACGAGAGCATGTACCGCTCCAACCGCCTGCGGCTGGCGCTCGGCCGGCATGACCTCCCCGGCGGGCACCTGCATATCGCATCGCTGGTCTACCCGGAGGACCGGGCCGCGATCACCGACCCGGTGTTCGAGGAGTACCGCAAGGCGATCGTCGACCAGACCGTCGCCCTGGTCGCCGCCGCGGCGCGCGCCGTCCGCTGACCGTTCATCAACATCCGGCCATCACCGCGCCGGCCTCATCGCAACGGTGAGACCGGCGCCGCATACTGCCACCTGCACTTCTCCACGAGCCGACCAGGGCGCACCCGCCCACGGCCAGCCCGGTGATCGCGGGCGACATTCAGACGGGGTGAGTAGCGGCGCGGGCCGATGTAGGCGGAGAGGAAGGGCCACGGGGCCACCCCGATCGCCGTCGCGGCCGAGCGGGTCTGGCCTAACGAGCGCGTTGCAGCCGCAGCCGGCGGCGCTGTTCCTGGAAGATGAAGCGAAAGATCTCATCGCTCACCCGTGGATCGAGGTCCACGAATCGGCAGCCGAGATGGAAGAAGGGCTGAGACTTGTAGGTGCGCTCTTGGCAGCGGATCACCTCGGCGACGGTGTCGAAGAGCGTGGGCATCGTGGGAAGCGAGAAGACCAGGTGCAGGCGCTCTCCCGGGTCGAGGCGCGTCGTCGCTTCGAGCCGCACGCCCGTCGCGCTGAGGTCGACGATCAGCGCCTCGATGGGCTCCTCGCCGTCCGGCGTGATGCGAGCGATGGACTTGGGGCGGATCTCGATGTCAAGGCGCACGGCCTCGCGCCGCTGCCGAGGTCGCCAGGGGGTGATTCGCCGGAGTACGACACGCGCGGGCGTGCCGGGTAGCGTCCGGTCGACCACGGCGGTGGCAACCAGTGGTACCGCCAGCGTGCGGGAGATGACGACAGTCACCTTGGTGCCGGTGATGCGGCCCAGTTCGACCGCACCCTTGCCGGGTACGACGACGATCTTGTCCCGATCGGTAAGCCGCTGGTCGACCTCGACAGGAAGGCTGATGGTGTTGCCCGTCGTCGGCACTTCAACGGTCACGTTGCCGACGAAGAGTAAGAACGGTAGCTCGTCCTGATCCATCGGCCTGGTACGTTCAGAGGCGGCACTCATGCGATCCACTCGCCCACGCGGTCTCACGCACGCTGGCGGAACCCTAACACGGCACACGCCCACACGGAAAGGGCGCAGCCCAGGACTTTGGTTCGAGTTCGAAGAATGACGCGTGGCCGGCTGGAGGGACCCCGGGGTCGCCTCTCGGCGACCCCGGGTCGCGGGATGGTCCGAACGGGCCTAGAGCGGAGGGCGTCGATCGGCCCATGGTTGGAGGGCTTCGAAGGCTGCAGAGGCCCGCAGGCAGAGTGCGTCCTGATGCCACGGGGCAATGATCTGCAGTCCGACCGGTAGTCCCTCGGAAGTCATGCCGCACGGGACCGATGCAGCCGGGAATCCGGTCACGTTCCAGGGGAACATCAGCGCCCAGCGGCCGCCTGGGGTCTCCTGGATGCGCGATCCGTCGACCTCGCCCGGCTGCCCGTCATACGGCCAGGCAACACAGGGCATCGCAGGTGTCAGGAGCAGGTCGAACTGGTCCATGAACTCCCGCGCCTGATCGTAGAATCGGGCCCGGGCCGTCAGGGCGTGCAGCAGTTCCTCCGTGCTGATGCGCTTCCCCAGCTCGATGAGGATGGCGAGATTCGGGTCTACCCAGTCCGGGCGTGACTCCACCTGAGGCCCATACTTGGCGGCGATTCCCGCCCGGTAGAGGATCGCGTGCCACTCAGCCGGGTTGTCCCACTGTGGATTGGCTTCGACGACCACGCACCCGAGTTCCTCGAACCGGCGGGCAGCCGCCTCGGTGAGGGCGCGCACCTCTGGATCGACTGGGGCATACCCGAAATCGGCGCTCCAGGCAACCCGCAATCCCCGGAGATCGCCGTCGCAGGCGGCGAGGTAGTCATCCGGTTGCTCGTCGATGGAGATCGGGTCGCGCCGATCCGGTCCTGCCATGACGGACAGGAGCAGCGCTGCGTCGCGCACGGTGCGCGTCATCGGGCCGATGTGCGACCGGGTCGTCCAGTAGTCCTGGCTGGGCCAGAACGGGACGCGCCCGAGCGACGGCTTCAGCCCATAGATACCGCACAGCGCTGAGGGGATCCGGATCGACCCCGCGCCGTCCGAACCCAGCGCGAGCGGCCCCTCCCCGGCAGCGACCGCGGCGCCCGCGCCGCCGCTGGAGGCACCAGATGTCCGGTCGGGATTCCAGGGATTCCGGGTGGCCGGCATGATCAGGTTGTCGCACATGTCCTTGTGGCCGAATGCTGGTGTGTTGGTCTTGCCGAAGATGATCCCGCCCGCCCGACGGATTCGCTCGACCGCGACCGCGTCGTAGTCGGGGACGAAGTCCTCAAAGAACTTGGAGCCGTAGGTGGTGCGCATCCCGGCTGTGGCGAACAGGTCCTTGATCGAGACGGGGATGCCGTGCAACGGCCCGAGCTCGTCACCGCGCATGACGGCCTCCTCCGCGGCGCGAGCCGCGGCACGAGCGCCCTCGGCGTCGATGGTGACAAAGGCGTGGATGGTCGGCTCGACCTCCTCGCAGCGGGCGAGCACGGCGTCCAGCAGCTCGACCGGGGAGAGCTGTCGAGCCCGGATCAGCTCGCGGAGTTCGGTGGCTGGGGTAAAGCACAGGTCGCTCGCCATCGGTGATCCTCTCCCTTCTCGCGGTCTAACGGCGTAGCATCCCGCCCTGGAAGCCACGCACGGCCACCTTGGCCGTCCATCTCAGCCGGTGATCGTTTCCCACCACTGGCGGATCTCGTGCGCGATACCCGGGCCGTCGAGGTGATAGTGGGCGTAGAGCGCGGCCGGCGGGCCGATCAGTGCGAACTCGTCGCGGATACCGTGTCGGTGGAAGGGGATCGCGATCGCTTCCTCAGCGAGGACTTCGGCGACGGCGCTGCCCAGGCCACCGGTGATGTTGTGCTCCTCAACGACGAAGATACCGCCCGTCTCGCGCGCGGCGGCGATGATCGCCTCACGGTCGAGCGGCTTGATGGTGTGCATGTCGATCAGGCGACAGTCCAGTCCCTCCCGCGCGAGCGCCTCCACGGCGTCGACCGCGGCCCGCATCGTGAGGCCGTGCGTGATGACGGTCAGATCACGGCCGTCGCGGAAGACGATGGCTTTGCCGAACTGGAAATCGGGGAGTCCGTTTTCGTAGACCACCCGCTCCCGGCCGCGTCCGAGGCGGAAGTAGATGGGGCCCGGCCAGGTCAACGAGGCCTCGATGCCGGCCCGGATGCTCGGCGCATCGGCGGGGCAGAAGACGGTCAGGTTCGCCATGGTGCGCGTGATCGACAGATCCTCGAGCGCGTGGTGATTGGTGCCGTAGTAGCCCATCGTGATGCCGGCGTGGTGCGCCAGCACGCGCACCGGCAGGTTGTTGTAGGCCAGGTCGGTGCGGATGTGCTCCGCGCACAGCAGGCCCACGAAGGCGGCGAAGGTGCCGATGAAGGGAATCTTGCCGCATGCGGCAAGTCCGGCGGCGACGGAAACCATGTTCTGCTCGGCAATACCGAGATTGACGAAGCGTTCGGGCCACTCCTCGGCGAAGTCGTTGAGTCGGTTGGAGTACTTCAGGTCGGCGGTGAGGACGACGATGTCTGGGTGGCTGGCGGCGAGGCCGGCGAGGACCCGGCCGGCGACGGCCTCGGAGGACAACCGGGCGGAGGTGAGCAGGTTCCAGGAGGCCGGGTCCTCCAGTTCGATCGGCGCTGGTCCCCGACGGGTGATGCCCTGATGAGCCCGGTCCCCGCGCGGTGGGCGCGGCGCGACCGAGCCGGTGGCCGCGGGGCGCGGACGTGCGTTCTGCGCTGCGCGGTGCGCCGCAACCTGCTCGCGGTACTGGTAGTACGTCGGAGCCGGTTTGCCTGCCAGCAGCTCCGCCATGGCGCGCTCGTAGTCGGCACCGACGAGGAGCCCGAGGTGCCACTCCCGCGAGAGGTCCATGAAGGACAGACCATATCCCTTGCGGGTGTGGGCGATGATGGCGAGCGGCCGCGGGTCGGTGCGACGATCGAGGGCGTCGAAGGTGCTGATCAGGGTATCGAGGTCGTGCCCGTTGACTTCCCACACCTCCCAGTTGAAGGCCTCGAACTTCGCGGCCAGCGGCTCGATCGGCATCACTTCCTCGGTGAAGCCGTCGAGCGACATCTGGTTGCGGTCGACGATGGCAATGAGGTTGTTCAGCCGGAAGTTGCCGGCCGCCATCATGGCCTCATAGACCTGACCTTCGTTCATCTCGCCGTCGCCGAGCAGGCAGAACACGCGGTAATCGCGGCCGTCCATGACGGCGGCGAGCGCCATTCCCACTGACACGGAGAGGTTGTGCCCGAGCGACCCGGACGAGAAGTCGATGCCGGGTATGAGTTTCATGTCCGGGTGATCGCCGAAGGGACTGCCGACGCGCGTATAGCTGTCCAGCAGTGCTGGGTCGAAATATCCCAGGTCGGCCAGGATGGGGTACAACCCCACGGCGACGTGGCCCTTGCCGAGGAGGAAACGGTCGCGGTCGGGCCACGCCGGGTCTTCCGGGCGGATCCGCAGGGTGTGGTAGTACAGCGCGGCGAAGAGTTCGGCGCAGGAGAAGACGCTGGTATAGTGCCCGCTCTTAGCGATCGCGATCAGTCGCAGGGTCTCGGTGCGTACGAGTTGCGCCCGGTTCTGCAGGATCTCCAGGAGCTGAGAGCGCGTCAGCCCAGACGGCAAGGTGGTGTCCCGGTCGGACATCGCTTCACCTTCTCTCGAATTGTGCTCACTTCGGTGCACGCCCGTTCCCGTCCTCAGCTTCTCCGTCGTTGACCATTGAGTCGCCCCTCCCCGGGGAGGTCATCCCTCGCCGTGGACCTGCCGCACCACCTGGAACGCGATGTCAGTGATCTCCAGCGTGGCCGCCACATCTTCCTCCGTGTGGGCAGCGGACAAGAACCAGTTGTGCCACGGGTGCAGGTAGACGCCTCGCTTGGCTGCCTCGGAACTGAAGGTGAAAGACCGCTCGAAGTGCTGGTCGCTCACGAAGGTGAGGAATGGGATCTGAACCGGCCCGGTCTGACGGATGCGCAGACCGTGCGCCCGGGCCTGTGCGTCGAGTCCGTCCCGCAGCATCTGCCCGATGCGCTTCATGTGTGCGATGGCGTTGGTAGCGCGCAGCGTCTGGATCGTGGCAACGGCTGCCGCCATCTCCGCGCCGGCGAACCAGAATGAACCGGTCATGAACACTTCCTCCGCCGCGGCCCGCAGCTCCTCGCGGCCGACAACGGCCGCGAGGGGATAGCCGTTGGCGATGGCCTTGGAGTAGGCGGAGACGTCTGGCGCGACGCCGATGGGTACCCAGCTCCCTCCGAGGTCGATGCGGAAACCGGCGCGCACGTCGTCGAGGATGAGGACCGCGCCGGTTTCGTCGCACAACTCCCGCACGCCGCGGGCGAACGCCGGATCGACCTCTTCCTGATCGAACCAGGCGTCGTGGCGGAAGGGGCTGACGATAATGGCGGCCAGGTCGTCGCCGGCCTGCGCGACCGCCTGGCGGACACTGTCGAGGTCGTTGTACGTGTAGAAGATCTGGTTGGCCTGGTCCTCGGGCGTCACACCCGCCGACCTCGGCGTGCACCACGGGGCTGACCCGTGGTAGGCACCGCGCGCGCGCAGCAATTGCTTCTTGCCCGTGTGTGCCCGTGCGAGCATGACCGCGAACGTGGTCGCGTCCGTGCCGTTCTTGGCGAACCACGCCCAGTCCGCGTGCGGGGTGATCTCGACGAGTAACTCGGCCAGGTGCACCCAGTACTCCGTTGGTCCGTTGAAGCACGCGCCGGCACGTCGCTGCTCGTCGACTGCGCGCTCGACCGCCTCGTGCCGGTGCCCGAGCACGATCGGCCCGAACGCGCACATGTAGTCGATGTACTCGTTTCCGTCGACGTCCCAGACCCGGCTTCCCTCGCCGCGCGCGAAGAACTGCGGAAAGCCGTCCGGCAGCCGCGCGGCTGACTGGTGGCCGTATACGCCGCCCGGCACGACGCGCTTGGCTCTCCCTACGAGCGTGGCATTGCGCGTATAGGTATGCGTTTGCACGAGCCCCGTACCTCCTCAGCACATGCCCCGCGCCAGGGCTCCGGCGGTGTCGCCCTGCTGCGACGCCGCGACCGATTCATTCCCCCGTGAGCCATCGCCTGGGATTCTCGACGAGGATGATGTGAATCTCTTCCTCGGAGAAACCGGCGTCCCGCAGCATCGGGACAACCCCCTCGAGGACGTAGCAGTACCCCGGACCGCCATAGGCCGCCCGCTCTGAGATGTGGCAGATGTCGTGAGAGATGAGGATCTGATGGAGGTAGCCACGCCGGGCCAGTTCTCGGATGTTGGCGACACGCCGCTCTTGCTCCCACGGCCAGCGCGGGTCGTGTCGGTCGAACTCGACGTATGCCTGGCGCTTGGCGACTGCCTCGTGAAAGTCGGGGTGGGGATAGTTGTCGCAGTGGGAGAGAGCCACCCGTCGCAGGTCGGCGCCTTCTTCCTCGAGGATGGTGAGCAGCTCCAACCCGATTGGTGAGCGGGTGGCATGGAGCGACATCGGGAGCCCGGTAATGCGCTGCGCCCGGGCTGCTCCACGCAGCGCGCGCTCTTCCAGTGGGGTCACCCACTCGCGTTCAACGCCGCACTCGCCGATCACACCGGGCCGGATGCCGGTATCCCGGACGCCATGCTCAATCTCATCGACGATCCACTGGGTGATGGCTCGCACGGATGTCTTGTTGACTGACTCGTCGATGTACGGGTTGCGGTAGTAGCCGCAGCCCATGATGATGTTGAGGCCAGTTTCCTCCGCGACCTGGCGGAGCATCAGGGGGTCGCGCCCGATGCAGTCGGTGGTGAGGTCGACCATGGTGCGGCCGCCCGCTTCGGCGAACTGCCGGGCCTCGATGATCGCGAGGCCGAGGTCATCGACGTAGCCATCCCGATTCCGGCTCATGCGATACAGGTCGATCTGAAGGTGCTCGTGAGGGAGCGTGATCCCCAGGTCGCTCCCCGAGACCGGACCTCGGACGGTCATGACCGTGCCGCCCATGGGCAACCCCCCTCTCTCGCGCCGGTCAGTGCTCCAACCCGACGAACGGCCACACGTCGCCGATCTCATTGGCAGCGGCGATGGTCAACTCGATGATCCGCGGGTTCCGGTGGACGGCCCGGTAGGCGGGTGATACGACGCTGACTGCCCCGACCACCTGGCGCTTGGGGCTGTTGACCCAGACGGGCGCGGCCACCGCCACGACTTCATCGGCTGACTCCTGGTCATTCACCGCGTAGCCCTGCTCGCGGATCTTGCGGAACTCGCGTTGCAGCTCAGTCAAGTCGGTGATGGTGTGTTCCCCGAGCTTCGGCGTACCCCGCTCAAGCAGAATGCGGAGGGCTTCCTCCTCCGGCAGATTGGCGAGCCACGCCTTGCCGCCGGCCGTGGCGTGGAGGATGAGCTCTTCTCCGAAGTAGTCGACCACCTTTACGCGCCGTGGGCTCTCGGCCTTGGCCACCAGTACCAAGCGCCCGTGCTGTACCCAGTTCAACTCGGCCAGCTCCCCCGACTCCTGCGCCAGCCTCCGCAGGATCGGCTGAACCAGGTCGTACATCTCCATCGAGCGCACGTGCCGGAATGCCAGACCGAGCAGCTTGCTCGTGAGCCGATAGTGCTGAGTGCGGTCATCTTTTGAGACATAGCCATTGGTCCCCAGGCTGGCCAGGATGCGATGTACGACCCCCTTGTTGGTTCCCAGTGCCCTGCTGAGGTCCGTTACGGTTGCCCCATGTGGGGAGCGTGAAAGTAGTTCAATGATCAGCATCGCGCGTTCGACCGCAGTGACGCCGGTGTAAACCATGGAGTTGTCATCGGTCACGAACGCGTCTCTCTCGGTGTCGCCCATCGCTGAACCCCGTCTTCCTCCCTCTCCATGCACGGCGGGACACCGCGCCGGGGTGGCCGGTGTACCCGTCGCGGGCATTGACAACGCTGTTGACTCCGCTCTATACTGCCGTTGCCAAGTGTAACCGTGTTGCTCCAGGGAACGCAAGACCGTCTACTCGGCACCGCGACGTTCGTCGTCGCATGGCGCGGGCGGCTGAGGGAGATGCCTCCCGCCGGTGCGGTCAGCCTGCCACTCGTTGCGGGCGGGCTTTGCTGTCGGGTCGCCCTCTCGGTCACCCCGTTGGTGGTCGAGTCGCTGAGGGCTGAGTTGATGGCCATTGCGTGGAGCAGGAGGGAGCAGGCATGCGGCAGGTTTCTCCAGCCCACGCGGCGGCGTCCGTCCAGCTTCCGAAGGCTGGGCGCAGTCCGAGCGCCATCTGGGCCACGATGGACGAAGCCCGGCAGGCGGATGTGCAATGGCAGCAGGGCCGGGTGGCAGCCCTGGTCTATCTCCCGGGCGACGACGTGGTGGCCGTGGCCAAGGAAGCCTACCTGCGCTTCTTCTCGGAGAATGGCCTGTCGCCACGTGCGTTCCCCAGCATCGACCGCTTTGAGCGCGAGGTAGTCGCGATGACTGCCGCTTTGCTCCACGGCGAACACGCGTTGGGGAACATCACCTCCGGCGGCACAGAGAGTATCATCCTTGCGCTCAAGATCGCCCGTGACAAGGCCCGGGCCGAGCATCCCGAGATCACTGAGCCCGAAATCGTCCTCCCCGAGACCGCGCATCCCGCGTTCAATAAGGGCGCGCACTACCTGGGGCTGAAGGCGATCCGCACCCCGGTCGGGCCAGACTTCCAGCTCGATCTCGACGCCTATCGAGACGCCGTCACCGACAACACCGTGCTCCTCGTCGGTTCTGCGCCGAATTACCCCTTTGGGATGATCGATCCAATCTCGGAGATGGCGGAAATCGCGGCCGAGCGGCGCATCAGTTTCCACGTGGACGCCTGCGTCGGTGGCTACTTCCTGCCGTTTCTCGAACGCCTCGGCACCCCGATTACGCCCTTCGACTTTCGCGTTCCCGGGGTCACGACGATCTCGGCGGACTTGCACAAGTTCGGCTTCGCGGCGCGGGGTGCCTCCGTCTTACTCTGCCGCGATGCGGACATCTATCAGTACCAGGGGGTGCGGTTTACCGATTGGCCCTCGGGGATCTACTCGACTCCGACGCTAGCCGGGTCCCGGCCGGGCGGGGCGATAGCCGCTGCGTGGGCGGTCATGCAGTACCTCGGTGAAGAGGGGTATGTGCGGCTGACCCAGCAGGCCATGCGCGCTGCCACCCGGCTGCAAGCGGGCATCCGGGCGATCCCCGGCTTCCAGGTCTTTGGCGAGCCGGTGATGAGCGTGTTCGCGTTCGGGTCGCCGGAGCGCGACATGGCTGCCGTCGCCGCGGGTATGGAAGCGCGCGGCTGGTTCGTCCATCCGCAGCGTCGGCCGCCGGGTATCCACGTCATGCTCTCTCCCGGCCACGACGCGTTCATCGATACCTACCTGGCGGACCTGCGTGCGGTGGTGGATCTCGTCGACAGGGGCCAGATCGACGGCGCCGGGAGAGAAGCGATGTACAGCTAGGCATCTCATGAGGTGCCTTGGGTGCCACCGTCAGGGTGAACCTTCGATTGCCCCTCCTGGAGGACGTGAAAGGGGGTGCCGGTCAGGGTGCGAGTAGTGTGCGCGAGCGGCGTGCGGGTGGGGAGCTATTGAGATCGTCCGGTGAGCAGTGAGGAGCGAGCTGAGGAGGACGCCAATGACGGGAGATCGACAGCGGGCTCGAATGACGCGTCGGAGACTGCTCCAGCTCGGAAGTGTGGGCGTGGTCGCGTCGGCAGCCACTACCCTCCTGGCTGCATGTGGTGGCGAGGGCACGAGCGAGGGCGCTCCCACCGCCGAGGCTACCTCGGGCGGGGCGGGAGCCGGGTCGACGACCGCAACGACCGAACCTGCCGGGACCCCGGAGGCAGGTTCTGGGGAGACTGAGCAGGTCGGCCCCGGGAAGTACGGGGGCGTGTTCCGGGCCGCGGTAGAGAGTGCGCCGCCGACGCTCGATCTGGCCATCACCCTGGCTGCCGCAGCGCGCGAGGCAGTACTGTTCTGGCACGAGACCCTGGTCGCATATGCCGAGAACTACGAGATCATCCCCGTTCTGGCCGAGCGCTGGGAAGTCAGCGACGACGGGCTCACTTACACCTTCGCGCTGCGGAAGGGCGTCAAGTTCCACAACGGCAAGGAGATGACGAGTGAGGACGTTCTTGCCTCTACCGAGCGCTTCCTTGCCGTGACTGCCCGCAAGAGTTCCTTTGAGATGATCGAGTCGTACGAGGCGCCGGACGACTACACCGTCGTGTTCCGGCTCTCCTACGCGACCATGACCCTGCTCGACGCGTTGGCCTATCCGGTCGGCACGTTGGTCATCTTCCCCAAGGAGGTCATCGAGGGGAAGGAGGCAGGAAAGCTCACCGACGCCGACATGATTGGCACCGGACCATACAAGTTCGCGGAGTGGAAGCCCGACCAGTACCTGAAGGTGGTGCGCTTCGAGGACTACCAGCCGCTCGGGACAGAAGTCGATGGCCTTGGCGGTGGGAAGATCCCGTACTTCGACGAGATCTATCTCTACCCGGTGCCCGAGTCGGCCGCGCGTGTGGCCGGGCTGGAGACGGGCGAGTACGACTACGCCGCGGCACCTCCAACCACTGACTATGACCGGCTCGACCAGAACCCGGACATCACACCCTACATTATCGAGGACCAGCGGTGGGTCGTGATCCTGTTCAACTTCCGGAATCCGCTCACGAGCAACCTGGCGTTCCGCCGGGCGGTTCAGGCGGCGCTTGACATCGACGCGCTGGGCCAAGCCATCACGAACGGGCGCAAGGAGTTCTATCGCGTGCAGCCCTCGCTCTGGTTCAGCTCGTCACCGTGGCACACCGAGGTCGGCGCCGAGCTGTACAACCAGAAGAACCCCGAGAAGGCGAAGCAGTTCCTCCAGGAAGCGGGCTACAACGGTGAAGAGGTGGTGCTCCTCACCAACCGCAATTACGACTACATGTACAAGTGCATCGTGACTGCGGCCGAGCAGCTCAAGGCGATCGGGATGAACACGCGGGTTGACATCCTCGACTGGCCGGCGCAGCAGGCCCGCTGGAAGGAGCCGGATTGGCATTTGAGTGTCACCGGTTACCTGTCCCAGGGCATGTTCGCGCCGGACGCCTTTGCCGCCTTCTACGGAGGCGGCGGGGCCGATGCGGGGGCAGGCTATAACAACCCAGACATGACCAAGGCGTTCCAGGACGCCATGCAGGCAACGACACTGGAGGATCGCAAGAAGGCCTTCGAGGAGGTCCAGCGCATCTGGTACGAGGACGTCACCGGTATCAAGACGGTCGACACCTTTGGCCTGGCGGCAATCCGCTCGGACATCAAGGGCTACAAGCCCTGGTACAACACCTCCCGCTTCTGGTCCTGCTGGCGGGAAGACTAGGCTGGCGCGCGGCGCGGGATGGATGAGGAAGCGTACCGCGAACCCGCGCCGCGTGCACCGCTCGTGAGCGGGAAGGACGCACTGAATGGCGATCTACATCGCACGGCGGCTGGCGGCCTTCATCCCGACCCTGCTGGTCGTATCGCTGCTCATCTTCTTCATGATCTATCTGATCCCCGGGGATCCGGTGGCGACCATGCTGGGCCCGGAAGCAACCGCTGAAGCGACGCAGAAGCTCCGGGAGGAGCTCAACCTGGATCAGCCGCTGCTGCAACGCCTGGTGAACTGGTACTCCGACGCACTGCGTGGCGACCTCGGGCAGTCGTATTTCCTTCACCAGCCGGTGTCGAAGGCACTCCGCGAGCGGCTGCCCGTGACGCTAAGCCTGTCCGCATTTGCGCTGGTGGTGGCCGCGACCATCGGGATCACCGCCGGCGTTATCGCCAGCGTGCGGCATGGCCGGTTCACCGACTGGGGCATCATGCTGCTCGCCATTCTCGGCATCTCAATCCCCATCTTTTGGTTGGCTCTCAACATGATCTTCTTCTTCTCTGTCAAGCTCGGCTGGTTTCCGACCGGTGGGTACGCTCCACTCTCGGAAGGGCCGCGCGCGTTCCTGCGGCACCTTGCATTGCCCGGCTTCGCACTCGGCTTGGCGTACACCGCATTGATCGCGCGCATGACGCGCTCGAGCATGCTCGACGTGCTCCGGCAGGACTACATGCGGACCGCACAGGCCAAGGGCCTGCGCGAGCGGGTTGTGATCCTGAGCCATGCCTTCCGCAACGCGCTCGTTCCGATTGCCACCATCCTCGGACTCACGGCGGGTGAGTTGCTCTCGGGAAGCGTCATCACCGAGACGGTCTTCAACCTCCCGGGTGTCGGCCGGCTCGTGATCGATGCGGTCAACCGCCGGGATTACCCCGTGGTGCAGGGCGGCATCCTGTTGGTCACCATGCTGTACCTGTTCGTAAACTTGGTGGTTGACCTTCTCTACGGCTGGATCGACCCGCGCATCCGCTACTCATGACCGGTGTGGAGAGGGGAGAGCGGGAAGGCAGGGAGCGCATGACTGCCAGAGCCACCAGCAGTGCAACCGCACCGTCGGTCAGGACCACGTGGCCGGCTCATTCCCCCCGCCGCCGGTTGCTTCGGCGGCTGCGGCGCAGTCGATCGACGCTCATCGGCCTGGCGTTGACACTCCTGATTGTGGTGCTGTCGCTCGGCGCGCCGCTGTTGACCGATACCCCGCCGAACGCGATGTCGCCGACCGCCATTCTCCAGGGACCGTCGGCTGAGCACCCGTTCGGCACCGACGACTTCGGCCGCGACATCTTCACGCGCGTTCTCTACGGCGGCCGCATCTCGATCTTGGTCGGCTTCGTCATCGCGGTGCTCACCGGGGTTACCGGACTCACCGTTGGTACCCTTGCCGCCTACTATCCCCGGCTCGATAGTCCATTGATGCGGGTCATGGATGCCCTGATGGCCTTTCCGGCAATCCTCCTGGCGATCGGTATCATGGCCATCCTCGGGCCGCGGCTGCTGAACATCATCATCGCCCTGGGGATCGTGTACACGCCGCGCTGCGCGCGTGTGGCGCGTGCGACAGTCCTGTCCTTGCGCGAGCTGGACTACGTACAGGCGGCCCGGTCGCTCGGGTTGAGTGACTTCCGGATCATGATCCGCCATCTGGTACCGAACAGCATGACACCAGTGCTGGTGCAGCAGACCTTCATTCTTGCCGCGGCCATCCTGGCGGAGTCGAGCCTCAACTTCCTGGGGGTGGGCGTTCCCCCCGAGGTGCCAACCCTCGGCAGTATCCTGAGCGATTCGCGCACCTTCCTGCGCGATGCGCCCTGGATGTCGCTGTACCCAGGCCTCTTCATCTCATGCCTGGTGCTCGGCTTCAACTTGCTCGGAGATGGCCTGCGCGATGTGCTTGATCCCCACACGCGGCTCTAGGAGTAGGCCAGGAACGTGGTCGATCTGGCGTCAGATGACCTGTAATTGAGGAAAGGGGAACCGCATGGCATCCGTCGGGATGGCCCAGGTTGGGTGTGGCACCTGGGGGCAGGTCATGCTCACCCGGTTTCGGGCGCACTCGCAGGCACGCATTGAGGCTGTCTGTGACCTGAACGGCGATGTTGCCAAGCAGATCGCCGAGCAGTTTGGGGCGAAGGCGTACTACGACAACCTCGAGGAACTGCTCCGGCACCCAGGGATCGATGCCGTCGGTGTGGCGACGCCCGACTTTGCCCACCGGGAAGCCGTCGTCGGCGCGCTCGACGCCGGGAAGCACGTCCTGGTGCAGAAGCCGATGGCGACCACCGTCGAGGACTGTAAGGCCATGGTCGAGGCCGAACAGCGGTCGGGGCGCTACTTGATGGTCGACTTCCAACACCGGTGGGGCATCGGGTTCGCCGAGGCCCGTGCGGCGGTGCACTCGGAGAGCTTTGGCCGCGTCGTGCACGGGCACATCCGCATGAGCAACAGCCAGCGCGTGCCGACGCAGATGCTGTCCTGGGCCGGCCGGTCGAGTGTCCTGTGGTTCCTGGGCACCCATACGCTGGATCTGCTCCGATTCATTCTGGACAGCGAGGTCACCCGCGTGTTCGCCGTCTCCCGTCGGGGCGTCCTGGAGTCGCGCGGCGTCCCGACTCCCGACTTCTTCCAATCGACCCTGGAATTCGACAACGGCGCCTGCATTCAGATGGAGAATTCCTGGGTGCTGCCGGAGGGTGAGATCGCGGTCATCGAGCTGAACATGGAGCTGTATGGCGCCAATGAGTGCGTGCGCGTGAATCAGGCGCCGAACAACGTTATCCAGAAGACGACCAAGACCGGCCTCGAGGTACCGCTGGGGGCACGCTCCGCGGTCATGGCCCGCGGGACGTCCATTGACTACTTTATCGACTGTGTCGTCAGCGGTACGCGCCCGTCGATCACCGGCCACGATGGGCTGATGAACACGGCGACGCTGGTGGCCATCGAACGATCGGTCGCCGAGGGACGACCTGTTGCCCTGGCTGAGGTGCTGTAGCCTGCGCCAGGATAGTGGCGGCCCCGCGTACCCCGGCCTGACGTCCCACGAGTGCCGCGCTCGCCACGTTGACTGCAGCGGGTCACCGCACGGCGATCATCTGCGAGTTCGGCGGCCGCCACGTGGCCGCGGCCGCCCGCTGCTTGTACCCGCTCAGGCGCGCAGGCGGGGGCCGATCACGCGGCGGAACGCTTCCACCTCGGCCCAGGGCAGCTCGTAGCTCGTCGCCGCGGTGTGCGCCGGGAAGAGGAAGACGCGCTCGACCCCGGCCTCTTCCTGCGCCCGCAGCAGCCGCTCGGCGCAGTACTCGGCCGGGCCGAACAGGCCGAGCCGATCGCAGATCGCCTCGGCCTGGGCCTCGGAGATCGACGCCGGGTTGTGTCCCGGCGGCAGGTCGATCCCGGCGTACCGCAGCCAGTGGAGGTTCGAGCGGCTCGGGTACTCGAGCCAGGGCTGCCCGGGGCGGAACCACTGTCGCGGCCACTGGCACATCACCGCCCGGTCGCCGACCGCGATCGGGGTGACGAAGATCTCCAAGAGATCCTTCGGGTTGCGCCCGGCGCGCTCGGCGCCGGCGGCCAGGTGGCGCCGGGCGGCGGCGACCATCTGCGGGTCGAGCCCCACCAGCATGACCGCGCCGTCGGCGACCTCCCCGGCGAGTTCGAGCAGGCGCGGCCCAGATGCGGTCAGCAGTACCGGCAGCTTCCCAGACGGGTGGTTGCGGAGGCGTACCGGAACGCCCTTGAACTCAGCCGTCTCCCCGGCCAGCAGTGCCCGGATGGCGCGCACGGCCCGGCGCAAGTCGTCGATCGTCGCGCGCGACTCCCCGGCGGCCTCGACCGAGAGGAAGCCGGGGCCGAGGGTGATGCAGGTTCGCCTGGGGGCGAACTCTGCCAGGGAGTTGGCCAGGGCCGCGAGCACGAGCGGGTGGCGGGTGACCGTGTTGGACGTGACTGGGTAGAGCGACAGCCGCGACGTGCTGGCAGCGGCGATGCCCAGTACCACGTAGCAGTCGCGGCCGATGTGGTGGTGGTCGTGGAGTCCGACGCCGTGGAAGCCGGCCTGCTCACAGCCGCGGATGAAGTCGATCAAGGCCGGAAGCGGCAACCCCATCGGAACGCGAATATCCACCGCCACGGTCATCGTCTGTCCTCCGTTCGGTCTGTGCGCTCCCCCGACTACCGCCCCCAACACTGCGGCGCTGCCCGCCCCGGCTCATGCAACGGTCAAGGTCTTGGGCTTCTGTGGCTCGTCCGCTTCTCCATTGGGTGTGACGCGGGCGACCCGCCGTGCCCGGCGCAGAAGGCGCTGGGCTGACCACGAAAACCCGCTGCAACGGGCTACGGGAAAGGGCTCACCCGGATCATACCGCGTCTAACAAAATGGTTGGTGCCCAGGGCTATTGTGGTTTGACGCATGCGTTGCAGTCCACGCAGTCGGTGCGTGCCTGGGACGAATGGAAATTGACGAACCGAATGGGGGTACGCGCTCGGCCCGTGCCCGGGGCTGATGGAGTTTGACGAAGTATTCTCGTCTTCCCGCCACCCGTTCCGGCACGGCTGTCATCCTGAGCGGAGCCGGCCGGCGGAGCGAAGGATCTCGCGTCGGACCGGCCACGCAGCGAAGGATGACAACGCGGGGGCGCGGACGGCTGTCGCGTTTACCGGATTAATTCGTCAAAGTTCATAAGCCGCCGGGCTGAGAAGGCGAAGCCCACTGAAGGGGCTGGGGACTGGGCGCCCAGCGGGATGCCGGATCGGATCCACCGGGGCGTGGCCATCGTAGCCCCTTCAGTGGGCTTACCAAACTATCAGCCGGCGGCTTCAGCCCCGAGCACCGGCAGAGCCCGTACACCCACATCATTCGTCAAACCCCACAACCCCCGGGCACGGGCCGACCAGCGGACACCCGCACAATTCATCAAACTCCATTAACCCCTGGCCGAGACCACGGAGCGGGGACCCTCGCACCACCTCATCCCTGGCACGGACCGTGGTGACCGGGGGTGACCTTCACCAGGAGGTCTCTCCCGTGGCGTACCGCGGTGGCACGAAACCGCTGTGCACTGAGAATGAAACATTATGTCTTGACACCGTCTCTACCCGCCCCTATAGTCGGCTGCAGAGTCTCCACGCCGAACTGCGGTTTGCGGAAATATCGCTGGGTAATGGGTCCGTTATGGTCCCCAGATACGCCCCTGTCATGGCAGATTGGTGTGATATAGGCGCCGGAGAACTGCGCGCTATGGCCGGTGTCACGCTCGGGCCTGTGGTCTCGTGGGCACACGACGCGGCTGGTTGCGCTGGACCGTGACCTGTGCTGAACGCTGCTCGCGCGTGAGGCCGGCGGCGCCGGGCTGGTGGGAGGAGGTGGTCGCGACAACCGAGGGAGGACGCGGCCTGCCGTGCGGCTGGCGCCACGGGCGCCCCCACGCGGGACGAGCCTGGCCGGGTTGGCTGGCAGCCGTGCGTTCCGGTTCTGTGGTGTACCCACCGTCCAATGGGGGGGAGTGATACCGTGACGCCACGCATGCCTTTGCGCCTACTGACCTTTTTGAGCCTGCTTGCCCTGGTCCTGGCCGCGTGCGGTGGAACGGAGGCGGCTGTCACGGCGACCGCGCCGGCAGGCGGTGCGGGGTCCGGGGCGGCGACCGCCCCGTCGTCGCCGGGTGCCGGCGCGGAGAACCCGATCATCATCGGCGCGGCCGTGCACCTAACCGGCTGGATGGCTGCCTACGACACCCCGCCCTTGATGGGCGCCCGGCTCGCGGTCAAGCAGATCAATGAGGCGGGCGGCGTGCTTGGCCGGCCGCTGCAGTTGATCGAGCTGGATGGGAAGACCGATCAGGCGACGGTCGGCAACGCAGCCATCCAGTTGATCGAGCAGGGCGCCGAGGTCATGATCGCCCCCTGCGATTTCGACTTCGGCGCGCCGGTCGGCCGCGCCGCGCAGGAGGCCGGGATCGTCGGTCTGTCGACCTGCGCCTCGTCCCCGCTCTACGGCTCGGAAGCGCTCGGGGACTTGCAGTTCACCGTCTCGATGTGGAACCAGACGATGTCCGCCGCGGCAGCCCAGTTCGCCTGTAAGGACATGGGTTGGACGACGGGCGCCACGATTGTCGACACGACCACGGAGTACACCCAGTCGCTGGGCGAGTACTTCGTCGACGCGTTCCAGGAGATGGGGTGCACCATCGTCAACGAGGACACCTATCTCCAGGGCGACATGCAGATCGACGCCCAGATCCAGCGTCTCCAGGGCCTGCCGGAGCCGCCGCAGGTAATCCTGCTCTCCACCAACATGCCGGACTACGCCATGATGGTGCGCGAGCTCCGCGCGGCCGGCTTCGACACCCCGCTCATGGGCGGCGACGCCATGGATACGGTCGAGTTCTATCCCGCGGTCGGTCCGGACGCGGGCAACAATATCTTCATCTCGACGCACAGCTTCGTGGGGCCCGGCGTGGGGCCGGCGATGGACGAGTTCCTCGAACTCTACGAGGCAGAGTACGGCGGACCGCCGGAGACGGCCTTCGCGGTGATGGGCTGGGATACGGTCAACATCATCGCGCAGTCGATCGAGCGGGCGGGGTCCACCGACGGACCGGCACTCGCCCAGGCGATGGAGGGGGTGACCTTCGACCTCCTGAGCGGCAGCCTGACCTGGTCCGATGCCGCATCCGGTCATGCCCCGGATAAGGAGGCCTTCATCCTCGAGGTCAAGAACGGCGAGCCGACTTTCGTCAAGAAGATCAAGCCGGAGTACGTCCCGCCGACGTAGCGGCGGGGCGGCTCGGTGTCGCCCGGCTTTGCCGTCGTTGCCGATGACGGCGAGGCCGGGCGGCATGGTCGGCTGGAGAGCGAGTTCCCATGACGTCACCCACCGACGGTCCCGGAGCGACCGCATCGTTGGTCGCACGAGGGGTGGTCAAGACCTTCGCCGCGCTGCGCGCGGTCGACGGCGTCAGCCTGACCTTCAACCGCGGCGAGATCCTGGGGCTGATCGGGCCGAACGGCTCCGGCAAGACGACGCTGATCAACGTCCTCACCGGGATGCTGCGCATCACGGCTGGGGAGGTCTGGGTCAACGGGACCGACATCACCGGGTGGCCGCCGCACCGGATCGCGCGAGTTGGGCTTGCCCGCACCTTCCAGGTGGTGCGGCTCTTCCACGAGTTCAGCGTGCTGGAGAACGTGGAGGTCGCGGCTCTCAGCTCCGGCCGCATCCCGCGGCGGGAGGCGACAGCGCGCGCCTGGGAGGCCCTGGAGCGGGTCGGCATCGCGCACCTGGCGCCGTGGCCGGCCGCGGCGCTGCCGCAGGGCGAGGAGCGCCGCGTCGAGATCGCTCGCGCGCTGGCGACCGCGCCGGAGTTCCTGCTCCTGGACGAGCCGGGCGCCGGGCTCACCGAGCCGGAGGTCGAGACGCTCCTGGCGACGCTCTCGACCATCCGCCGGGATCTGGGCTGCGGCATCCTGATCGTCGACCACGACATGCGCCTGATTATGCGGCTGTGCGACCGCATCCACGTGCTGAACTACGGGCGCACGATTGCCGAAGGAACGCCCGACGAGGTCCGCCGCGAGCCGGCGGTCATCGAGGCGTATCTCGGCGCATCGGCTGAGGCAGGTTGAGATGCTGGTGGTTGAGGACCTCCACGTCCGCTACGGGGCGATCAACGCGCTCAACGGCATCTCCCTGCGCGTCGAGGAGGGGGAGATCGTCGGCCTCATCGGCGTCAACGGTGCCGGGAAGAGCACGACGCTGGGCAGCGTCGCGGGGATCGTCCGCCCCTGGCGGGGGGCGATCCGGTTCCGCGACGTGTCGCTGCTGGGCCAGCCGCCGGAAGCGATCGTGCGGCGAGGCATCGCCCTCGTCCCCGAAGGCCGACGGATCTTTCCGGGCTTGACCGTCGAGGAGAACCTGCGCCTGGGAGCGGCGGTGCGGAAGGACCGGGCCGAGATCCAGCGCGACATGGAGCGCTGGTGCGCGTTCTTCCCGATCCTGGGTGAGCGCCTGCGGCGTCCGGCCGGGACCCTCTCCGGCGGGCAGCAGCAGATGCTGGCGATCGCGCGGGCGCTGATGGCACGTCCGGCGCTCATGATGCTCGATGAGCCGTCGCTCGGGCTGTCGCCCAAGCTGGTCGATGACGTGTTTGCCCTCATCGGCGAACTCCGCGACCTCGGTACGACGATCCTGCTGGTGGAGCAGAACGTGGAGAAGACGCTGGCGCTGGTGGACCGGGCGTACCTGCTCAACGCCGGCCGGGTGGAGTTCGCCGGGCCGCCCCGCACCCTGCGCGAGCATGCGGACATCGAGAGCGCCTACCTGGGGCGCCACAACGGTCCCGGCCCCGAGGCCGGGCCGGGTTAGGCGCCGCCGAGCGGCACAGGAGCGTGCATGGTGAATGACATCGTCCAGTTCGTCGTCTCGTCGCTCTCGCTCGGGGGGCTGTATGCCCTGATGGCGCTCGGGCTCGTCATCGTCTACGGCATCCTGCGACTCATCAACTTCGCCTATGGCGAGCTGGTGATGGTCGGCGGCTACTCCCTGCTGATCCTCGGGAAGACCGTCTGGCCCTGGATCTTCGTGGCGGCGTTGAGCGTCGCGATGGCGGTGCTGGCGAGCGTGCTGATGGAGCGGGTCGGGTTCCGCCCGGTGCGCAACGCTTCCCCGACCACGATGCTCATCACCTCGTTCGCCATCAGCGCCCTGCTGCAGAACATCGCCTTGCTGACCGTGTCGCCCCGGCCGCAGGCCGTCCGCCTGCCCGGCTTCTTCGTGCAGACCCTGACCATCGGCGGCTTCCGGGTCAAGGCGGTCGACCTCATCAGCCTGGCGGTCAGCTTGATCCTGCTCGGCGTGCTCACGGTCTTCCTGCGTCGCACGATCATGGGCATGGCGCTGCGCGCATCGGCGGACGACTTCACCATGGCGCGGCTCCTCGGGGTGCGGGCCAACGGGGTGATCGCCCTCGCCTTCGCCATCAGCGGTTTCATGGCGGGGATCGTGTCGCTCTTCTGGATTGGGCGCTCCTCGCTGGTCGAGCCGGCGGTTGGGCTCCAGCCGGTCCTGATCGCCTTCATCGCCTCGGTTGTCGGCGGCATGGAGAGCTTGAAGGGGGCGGTCCTCGGCGGCTACCTCCTGGGCTTCCTCACCGTCGGCCTGCAATCGGTCCTGCCCCAGAGCCTGCTCGATTACCGGCAGGCCGTCACCTTCAGCATCGTGATCGTGCTGCTCCTGATCCGGCCCCAGGGGCTGATCGGTGGCACCTACGCAAGGGAGGCCCGGTGAACGCCAGGGCGCTGCACGTACCGCGCTGGGTCGAACGTGCATTCCCGCTCATCGTGCTCGTCGTCGGGCTGCTCGTGATCGCGGCCGGCACCGAGCTTTTTGCCGGGCGTGTGTTTCAGCGCGTTGTCACCGTGATGTTCATCAACGTGATCCTGGTCGTGGCGCTCCAGATCTTCACCGGGAACTCCGGCCTGATGTCGTTCGCCCACGTGGCCTTCATGGCTATCGGCGCCTACGGCTCGATCTGGTTCTCGCTGAGCCCGCGGGAGAAGCGGCTAACCCTGCCCGACATGCCGGAGACCTGGCTGCTGCACCAGGCGCACTTTCCCTTCATCCCGGCGCTGCTCGCCGCCGGGCTGATCGCCGCGGCGGTCGGTGCGGTGCTGGGGGTGCCGTTACTCCGCCTGCGTGATGCCTCCTTCACCATCGCCTCGTTTGCCTGGCTGATCATCGTCCACAGCGTCGCGCTGCAGTGGGACGCACTGACCCGCGGCTCGCGCACCGTCTTCGGCATCCCCCAGTACACGGGTCTCTGGACGGCCACGGGCTGGATGCTCCTCTTCGTGGCGCTGGCGTTCCTGTTCCGCGAGATGCCGCTCGGCCTGAAGCTGCGTGCGGCACGCGACGACGAGGCGGCCGCCTGGAGCATCGGCATCAGTAGCGCCTGGGTGCGCTGGGTCGCCTGGGTCTTCAGCATCTTCGTCGCCGCCGTGGCCGGAGGCTTGTGGGCGCACTTCATCACCACCTTCTCGCCCAACTCCTTCTACCTGCGCCAGACGTTCCTGATCGTCGCGATGCTCATCATCGGCGGGAGCGGCAGCGTGAGCGGCGCGGTCATCGGCGCCGTCGCTGTCTCCCTGACCTCCGAGGCGCTGCGCAGTGTTGAGAACTGGCTCAACCTCCAGCGGGCGGCGCAGACGGCGCTGGGCCAGGTGATCCCCTTCCAGCTCGTCGGCTTCACCGAGATCGTCATCGCCCTGGCGATGATCGCCGTGCTGATCCTGCGCCCGTCCGGCCTGACGCGGGGCAGGGAGATTCGCTGGCCGTTCGGACCGAAGCTCGACCGCCCCGCCGCCGTCGAGCCGACGCCCGAGCGTGCCGGGTAGTGAGGGATGACCATGGAACCGCAGGCGACCGGTACCGCGGTGCAGGAGGCATTCGAGCGCGACGCGCGGCTCATCGCGGACGCGATCAAGATCCGCTACAACCCGCTGGTGATCGACCGCGCCGAGGGCGGCCGCATCTACGACATCGAGGGCCGCGCTTACCTCGACTTCGGCGCGAGCTGGTCGCTGGCGCACCTGGGCTACAGCAACCCGCACGTGCGCCGCGCGGTCGCCGCCCAGCTCGAAAAGACGATGTTTGCCGGACTGGTCTCCGCCATCAACCAACCGGCGCTCGATCTGGCGGAGAAGCTGGTGGAGCTGGTGCCGGGCGACTTCCCGAAGAAGGCCTGGTTCGGGCTGTCGGGGTCGGATGCGAGTGAGGCGGCGCAGCGCCTGATCCGGATGGCAACGGGCAAGCGGCGCCTGATCTCGTTCGTCGGGAGCTGGCATGGCACGACCGACGCCACCATGGCGCTCTCGGGGCACACCGCCTTCGTCGACGTGGTCGGGGGTGCCCACGTCACCAAGGTGCCCTACCCGAACCCCTATCGCAACCCGTTCGGCGGAGATGCCGGCCGGGTGACGGACCAGTGCCTCGGGTTCCTGGAGGACTATCTCTTTACCACCATCTGCCCGCCGGGCGACGTCGGCGCGATCTTCGTCGAGGCGGTGCAGAGCGACGGCGGCGACATCGTCCCGCCGCCGGACTTCCTTCCGAAGCTGCGCGCCCTGTGCGACCGCCACGGCATCCTGCTGGTGGTCGACGACATCAAGGTCGGGCTGGGTCGCACCGGCACGATGTTCTCCTACGAGCACGGGGGCATCGTTGCTGATCTGGTGCTGCTCGGCAAGTCGCTGGGTGGTGGGCTGCCGCTCAGCGCCATCGTCGGGCGGCAGGAGATCCTGGATGCCGGAACCGGGGTGGCGCTGTTCACGGTGTCGGGCAATGCCACCAGCTGTGCCGCGGGGCTGGCCACGCTGGAGGTGATCGAGCGTGAGGGGCTCGTCGCGCGGGCGGCCGCCAACGGCGCGTACCTCCACCAGCGGCTGGTCGAAACCCTCGGGCGCTACGACATCGTCGGTGATGTCCGCGGCCTGGGCATGATCCAGGGGGTCGAGCTGGTTACCGACCGGGCCGGCAAGGCGCCGAACCAGTCGGCCGCGGCCAAGATCGTCTACCGGGCCTGGGAGCTGGGTCTCATTCTCTACTACGCCGGCAACTGGTCGAACGTGCTGGAGATCACGCCCCCGCTCATCCTCAGCCGGGAGGAGATCGACGAGGGTGTCGCGCTGCTCGACCAGGCGTTCGCCGACGTGCTGGCCGGTCGGGTCAGCGACGCGGCCGTCGCCCGCTTCGCGGGCTGGTAGGAGGCCGGGGTGAGCGATCCGATCGTCGCCTACCTGCACGAGCGTCTCCCGGACTACCTGCGCGACCTGGAGTCGCTCGTCAACCAGGACTCCGGCAGCGACGACAAGGCGGGGGTCGACGCCGTCAACGACTGGCTCGCGCATCGGCTGGCGTCGCTGGGCTTCACCGTGACCCGCCACCAGCAGGAGCGGCACGGGGACGACCTGGTCGCCCGCCGTCACGGCCGCGGCAGCGCCCGGATCATGCTGCTGGGCCATACCGACACCGTGTTCCCCCGCGGGACGACCGCCGAGCGGCCGATGACGATCGACGGCGACCGCGTCCTCGGGCCCGGCACCTGCGACATGAAGGCCGGGCTGTTGACCGGGCTGTACGCGGTGGCGGCGCTCGACCACGTGGAGTGGGACAACGTCGGCACCCTCAGCTACGTCGTCGTCTCCGACGAGGAGATCGCCGAGCGGCACTCCATCCCGCTGCTGATGGCGGAGGGGCCCGCGCACGACGCGATCCTGACGCTGGAGGCGGCGCGGGAGAACGGCGACATCGTGACCGCGCGCAAGGCCGTGCGCTGGTACACGGTCGAGGCGCGGGGCAAGGCGGCCCATGCCGGGGTCGAACCCGAGAAGGGGCGCAGTGCCGTCCTCGCGCTGGCCCACCTGATCGTCCAGGCGGACGGGTTGAACGACCTGGCGCGGGGCCTGACCGTCAACCCCGGCGAGATCCGCGGTGGCGGCAATCCGAGCGTGGTGGTCGACCGGGCCTCGGTCCGCTTCGACCTGCGCGCCTGGAGCACGGCCGACCTCGACGCCCTGGCCGGGCGGTTGCGGACGCTGGTGGACACGGAGTGGGTTCCCGGCGTCACTATGACCATGGCGCTTGAGCCGGGCTCGGACTGCCCGGCGATGGAGCGGACGCCGGGGGTGGCGGCCCTGGAAGACATGGCCGTCGCCATCGCCCGGGAGTTGGGCTTTTCGCTGCGCGGGGCGGCAACCGGTGGCGGGTCGGACATCAGCTTCGCGGGTCACCAGGGTACGCCGGGGCTGGACGGGCTGGGGCCGATCGGCGGCCTGGACCACGGCCCGGACGAGTACATCCTGCTCAGCAGCATTGTGCCGCGCACGGCGCTGCTCGCCCGGTTGATCCAGGCGATCGGCGACCGCGGAGGGAGGCTGGTGTGAGCACCGAAGCGACGACCGACGTTCCAGCCATGCTCGAGCGCCTGCAGCGGGACGGGATCGAGCACCTCTGGGTGGTGTACCACGACTACAGCGGGCGGGCCATGGCCAAGACGGTGCCGCGCGCGTCGTTCGAGACGGCGCTCACCGAGGGCGTGGTCTTCGCGCTGGCTAACCTCAACATGGACATCGTCGACCACCAGCCGCCGCGCGCCACCCTGCTGGCCAACACCGGCGACTTCCTGGCCGTGCCGGACCCGCGCAGCTACGCGGTGGTGCCGGTCGCGCCCAAGAAGGCGCGGATGTACGCCTGGATGCGGGCAACCGACGGCTCGGTGTGGGAGGGCTGCCCGCGGACCCGGCTGGATAAGGTCGTGGCGGAGCTGGCACAGGCCGGGTTCAGCGTCCAGTGCGCCTTCGAGCCGGAGTTCTACCTGTTGAACAAGGGGCCGGACGGGGAGTACCACCCGGTGAACCCCACGCGCATGATGACGCGGGATGGGCTGGCGGCTGAGATCAACCTGGTCCAGCGGATCATGCACGACCTGGAGCTGATGGGACGGCGGATTCCCCAGTTCGGCAAGGAGTACGGGCCGGGGCAGTACGAGGTCTCGACCTACCACGGCCCGCCGATTAAGGCGGTCGACGACTACCTGACGCTCAAAGACGTGATTCGCGACGCGGCGCGCACCTCCGGCTACGTGGCGTCGTTCATGCCCAAGATTTACGCCGACTGGGCCGGCTCCAGCCTCCACGTCCACCTGAGCCTGTGGGATGCCGCCGGGGAGACGGACCTGACCCCCTCCAGTGCGGACAACACCTCGCTCTCCGACCTGGGGCGCTGGTTCATGGGTGGGCTGCTGCGGCACGCTCCGGCACTGACCGGGCTCGGCTCCCCGACCGTCAACAGCTACAAGCGGCTGCAGCCAGGCTCCTGGGCGCCGGCCAACCCCTACTGGGGTTACGGCAACCGCTCGGCGGTGATCCGCATCCCTGGCGTCGGCACGCGGCGGCACATCGAGTACCGCTCCGGTGATAACTCCTGCCAGCCCTACCTGTTCCTGACCGGGCTGCTCGCCGCCGGGCTCGACGGCATCCGCAATCAGATCGACCCCGGCGACCCCTTCGACGGCGACGTCGGGCACCTGACGCTGCACGAGATCGAACGCCTGAACCTCGGCTTCCTGCCCCGCTCGCTGGAAGAGGGGCTCGCGGCGCTGGAGGCGGACGAGGTGGTCGCGGGGGCGGTGGGTGACGAGGCGCTGCGCCACTTCCTGCTGGTCAAGCGCCACGAGCTGGAGCAGTACGACGTCCACGTCCACCCGTGGGAGCGAGACACCTACCTGGAGGTCGTGTAGTCATGTTGGATCTGGCACAGCTCCCCGTGGTCGACGTTCACTGCCACCCCTTCCTGAACCGGGGGCCGGTGGACGCCGAGCAGTTCACCGACCTGACCGCCTTCGGTGGCGGTTCGCGCCAGTACCTAGAGGAGGGCGGCGTCACGGTCACTGATGCGGTGCATGCCGAGCTGCAGCGCCTCAAGCGCGACACGCTCTACTTCCGGCGCATGCTGCGCGACCTGGCGGCCTTCTTCGGCTGCGCGCCCGACCTCGACACGGTCCTGGCCCACCGCAACCGCGCCGTCGAGGAGGACTACACCGGCTACGTGCGCCGGCTCTACGCCAACGCCGGGCTGACCACGCTGGTGACCGACTTCGGCTTCCCGCTGCCGATGCTCGACATCGAGGCGGTGCGGGCCGAGCTGCCGGTCGAGATCGTGCCCATCTTCCGGATCGAGCCGCTGATCGTCGACCTGCTGGCGATGGACTTGACCTGGTCGGAGTTCCGCCAGCGCTATGACGACACGATCGCCGACGCGCTCCAGCACAAGGGCTACAAGGGGGTCAAGTCGATCATCGCCTATCGCACCGGGCTGGATGTCTCGCCCCTGAGCCGTACCCCTGACCAGGGCTACCAGGCGCTGGACGCCATCCGCCGGGGGTTGGGGGGTGGCAGCATGAAGAAGCTGCGGGACCATCTGCTCTGCCGGGCGCTGGAGCTGTGTATCGGGTACGACGTGCCGATGCAGATCCACACCGGCATGGGCGACTTCGAAGTCAACCTGGTCTACTGCCGGCCGGCCTACCTGATGGAGTTGCTGCGCTTCCCGGCCTACCGCGCCTGCCGGGTGCTGCTGGTGCACACGGGCTACCCCTACCACGGCGAGGCGGCCTACATGGCCAACGTCCTGCCACGGGTCTACTGCGACGTCAGCGAGGGAATCCCCTTCGCCGGGCACGCTGCGCGCCGCATCTTCAGCGAGGTGCTGGAGATGGCGCCCATCTCCAAAGTGGTGTACGGGTCGGACGGCTACGCGCTGCCCGAGATCAACTACACCAGCGCCAAGCTGGGCAAGCAGTCGCTCGGCCAGGTGCTTACCGACCTCGTGACCGACAACATGCTCTCCGAGGCCGAGGCGCAGGAGGCCGCCGGGCTCATCCTCTCCGGCAACGCGCGCGAGTTGTACCAGCTCGATTGACCGAGGTCCGCCCCCAGGCTCGGTCGGCTATCATCCCGGCAACGGTCGGCTAGAGCGGCCGGGAGAAGGTGTTCATATACTGGCGTTGGGTTCCCGCCATCCGACGCGTGCGCGGGGCTCAAGCCGCCGGGCTAGGAGGCGAAGCCCACTGAAGGGGCTGGGGACGCTGTATCCGATGGGAGGCCAGACCGGCTCCGCCCAGGCGTGGCCATCGCAGCCCCTTCAGTGGGCTTACCCCATATCAGCCCGGCGGCTTTAGCCCCGGGCACGGGCTGCGGCGCGGGGATCCTCGCACCACCCACGACCCGGCCGATCGCCACCCCAGCCGGCTCTAGCCGGCTTCCGTTGTCAGCCCGGGGGTGAACCCCCGGGCACGTGCCGACTGCGGACACCCATGCAATTTGCCAACCTCCAATAACCCCCGGACCCAAACCACAGCGCGGGAAGCCTCGCCGCCACCTGCCGCTGCGCCGTGCAGGCGTGGCGTCACTATGTGCGCCGCAGTCGATGGCTCCTGGCGCGGTTGGGGCCTCGATTTGGACAGGTGAGATGGACTACCATCAATGATGACCGACATGGCGGGCGATGGCTCGGTAATGGGGAGCATCCCGCTGCCGGTCAGGTCGTGTGTGGGCGGGATTCGAACGGCGAAGGGGGAGCTGCGGGCGTGATCGACCCGATCGTGGGCGTGGCGCTGACGTTTCTCATCGCTATCGGCTTCCTGGTCTTGCAGGAGCGAAGCAAGTGAGAGCGGGGCGCGGCCGGTGGGCCTGACCGGCGCGTCAGGACCGGGCCGATCCAGGTGCAGGACAACGCAATCGCGCGGAACCCGGCATCTCCCGCCGGGTTCTCAGAGCGTGTCGTGGACCGCCGGTGGCTGCGCGCCGGCCGTGAGGTGGTGGATCGACGCGAGCCGTGCCTCGAGGGTGTCGAGGCGCCGCTGCTGGCGCACCAGCACGCCGATGTAGAACGCAGCCGTTTCGATGATCTCGATCTCGCTCGGGAGCAGGTGCCGGTCCTGGCCCACGGTGACCACAACCACCCCCAGCGGCTCGTCCCCGGTCTCCAGCGGGACGGCTGCCCCGCTGCCGCGAGCGGTGGGCAGCGGGAACCGCTCAGAACTCGACTCGAATAGCTCGCACTGACGCTTCATCAGCGCGCGGACGACGGCTCGGGGCGGCGCGCTCTGGGCGAGTTGCGCGGTGCGCCACTGGGGGATGCCGAACGAGGTGCACCACCCCAGTTCCTGCCGCTCGTCCAGGAGGTAGAGCCCGGCGGCGTCCGCTCGGAGCAGGAGGGTCAACCGGCGGATTGCCTCGCGCAGGAGCAGGCGTGACGACCCGGTGACCGGCACCGGTCCGTTCTGCCTGGATGGCGGGCCACCGGCGACGGGGACGCTGGCGGGCGACGGGCGTCCCCGGTTCAGAAATCGGTCGAGCTCTGCCGGGTCGTAGCGGCGATGTCCGCCCGGTGTCCGCGACGGCGCCAGCAGCCCCGACTCTTCGGCCGCCAGCAACGTCATGCGGCTGACCCCGAGGTACTGGCACGCTTCCCCTACGGTCAGGAGTCGCCGGCCTCGTCGTGCCATCGGCTCCCTCCTGGTTCTCTCTGACCGCAAACGACGCGAGATCTCCACAAAATCGATTTGCGGCTCCATGTCATGAGTGCTATCGATACTGTAGCAGCGATTTCTTGTTAGTTCCAGAGGCGCGTCGAAACGGATCGGACGCAGTTGCGTCGCCGGGGGATGGCGGCGGATGCCGCAGAGTGCCGGAGGGTACCGGTGGCTACGCCGAACCTCGAGGGCAAGGTCGCCCTGGTGACAGGCGCGGCACGGGGGCAGGGGCGCGAGCACTGCCTCGCTCTGGCGCGTGCAGGGGCCGCGATCGCCGCGCTCGATATCTGCCGCGATCTGCCGATCCCGACCTACCCGCTGGGTACGATCGCCGAGCTGCGTGCCGTCGTCGCCGCGGTCGAAGACCTTGACCGGCCTGCCCTGGGACTGGTCGCCGATGTCCGGTCGGCGGACGAGGTGGTGGCGGCGGTGGCCGAGACGGTGGCGACCTTCGGGCGGCTCGATATCGTCGTCAACAACGCCGCCATCGCCGGGAGCGGTCCGTTCTGGGAGCTGACCGAGGAGCAATGGGACGCCGTTGTCGACACCGACTTGAAGGGTGTCTGGCTGGTCAGCAAGTACGCGGCGCCGCACCTGCTGAAGCGACCGGGCGGCCGGATCGTCAATATCTCCTCGACGGCAGGCGCGCGGGGGCTGGCGCACTTCGCCCACTACAGCGCTGCGAAACACGGGGTCATCGGGTTGACCCGGACGATGGCCGTTGAACTGGCACCATACGGGGTAACGGTCAATGCCATCTTGCCGGGCGCGGTCGCCTCGCCGATGCTCGACGGGCTGGCCGAGGAACTCGGCGTGACCCCCGCCGATATCCACCGAGTCTTTCTCCACCATCAGCTCTTCGAGGAGGTTCTGGAACCGCGCGAGATCACCGAGGCCCTGCTCTGGCTGGTGAGCGACGCCGCGCGGCACATCACCGGGCACTGTCTGGCGGTCGATGGAGGCTGGCTGGTGAAGTAGCCCAGGAGCGGTCAACAGGGAGGGAGCCATGGCTGGCGGGCGCGTAACGGGCAAGGTCGCGATCGTGACCGGCGGTGGGTCCGGGATCGGCCGCGCGGCCGCGCTCGCGCTGGCGCGCGAGGGCGCGAAGATCGTGATCGCGGACTACAACGAGGCCGCAGCCCAGGCCGTCGCCCAGGAGATTACCGCCGTGGACGGGGAGGCGCTCGGCATCCGCACCGACGTGTCCCGTGCGCCAGACGTCGAGGCCATGGTGCGGACCACGGTCGAGCGGTTCGGGCGCGTCGACGTCCTCTTCAACAACGCCGCTGTTGCCCTCGTCGGCCGGGACAACCGCGTGACGGAGATCGACGAGGCGGTCTGGGATGCGGTCCTGGCGGTCAACCTCAAGGGCACGTTCCTCTGCTGCAAGTACGCGATACCGGCGATGACCGCGAATGGCGGGGGCTCGATCATCAACAACGCCTCAATCGCCGCGCTCGTCGCTGAGCCCGATCTCGATGCCTACACCGCCTCCAAGGGCGGTGTCTTGGCGCTGACCCGCTCGATCGCCGCCGGCTACGCACGCGACGGCATTCGCTGCAACGCCATTTGCCCAGGGCTGGTGCGAAAGCCGATGACCGCTCCCATCGCGGACGAAACGCTCCGCCGCTTTGAGGAGGAGACGCTGTTGCCGATCGGTGAGCCGGAGGACATCGGCCACCTGGTGGTCTACCTGGCATCTGATGAGTCGCGCTACGTGACCGGCGCGACCTTCGTGATCGATGGCGGCTACACCGTGCGGTGAGGTTAGGGGGTGCCCCGACCTCGGGAAAGGAGGTGCCATTGGTCTCACCCACGATGACTGCCCCGGCAGCCGGTCTGCCGGGCACATGAGGCGGATGCGTCACGGAAGCGCGAAGCGACCAGGAGGGAAGACATGGGCAAGCTTGACGGACGGGTTGCCTTGATCACCGGCGGGGCGCGCGGGCAGGGGCGCTCCCACGCCCTGACCCTGGCGCGCGAGGGGGCCGACATCGTGGTCTGCGACATCGCGGCCCAGATCGACACGGTCCCCTACCCCATGGGCACGAAGGAGCAACTCGAGGAGACGGTCCGCCTAGTCGAGGATCTAGACCGTCGCTGCGTGGCGGTGCAGGCCGACGTCCGCGACGGTGCGCAGATGAAGGCGGTCGTCGACCGCGCGCTCTCGGAGTTCGGCAAGATCGACATCCTGCTGGCCAACGCCGGTATCTTCTCCTTCGGCACCATCGCCGAGATGTCGGACCAGATGTGGGCCGACATGATCAATACCAACCTCACCGGGGTGTTCAACGCGATGCGCGCCGTGCTGCCGCACATGATCGAGCGGCGCTCTGGGCGCATCGTGGCGACCTCGTCGATGGCCGGGCGCGCGGGGTTCCCGAACATCGGGCACTACGTGGCGGCCAAGTGGGGCGTCATCGGGCTGGTCAAGTCGGTGGCGATGGAGGTGGCCCAGTACGGGATCACCGTCAACGCCGTCTGCCCGACGGGCGTCGACACCGACATGATCCAGAACGAGCATGCCTACCGGCTCTTCGTGCCGGACAAGGAGCACCCGACCAGGGAGGACGCGGCCAAGGCATTCGCGGCGCTCAACGCGATCCCGATCCCGTGGGTTGAGCCGCAGGACATCTCGAACGCGATCCTGTTCCTCGTCTCGGACGACGCTCGCTACATCACCGGTAACGCCATGCCGGTGGCCGCCGGCCAGAACGCGAGCAACGTGGTCTAGCGGACCGGGCGACGATGGGCACGCTCGACGGCAAGGTCGCGCTCATCACCGGCGCTGCCCGTGGGCAGGGGCGGGCCCACGCGGCCCGCCTGGCCGCGGCGGGGGCCGACATCATCGCGGTGGATCGCTGTGCGTCGATCCCCGAGGTGCCATGGCCCCTGGCCTCGCCGGATGACCTGCGTGAGACGGCCGCGCTCGTCGAGTCGCATGGGCGGCGCTGCCTGACCCAGGTGGCGGATGTGCGCGACACGCGTCAGATGGAAGCCGCGATCGCCGCCGGCCTGGAGGCGTTCGGCCACATCGACATCGTCGTCGCGAATGCGGGGGCCGGGAGCTACGCCCGGGCCTGGGAGCTGACCGAGGCCGAGTGGGACGCCGTGGTCGATACGAACCTGAAGGGCGCGTGGATCACCTGCCGGGCGGTCATCCCGAGCATGATCGAGCGCGGCGCGGGCGGCTCGCTGATCCTTGTCAGTTCCACCGCCGGTCTCCGGCCCTACGCGCACATGGCGCACTATGTCGCGGCCAAGCACGGGATCGTCGGGCTGGCGCGTGCGCTTGCGGTGGAGCTGGCGCCGTACCGCATCCGGGTTAATGCCGTGCACCCCACCTCGGTCGATACCGGGATGATCCAGAACGAGGCCACGTACCGGCTCTTCCGACCTGACCTGGAGCATCCGACGCGGGAGGATGTCGCGCCGATCTTCCGGACGCTGAACCTGCTCGGTGTCCCCTGGCTGGAGCCGGACGATATCAGCGCCGCCGTCCTCTGGTTGGCGTCGGATGCGTCGCGCTACGTCACCGGCATCTCTCTCCCGGTCGATGCCGGTGCCAGCTTGAAGTAAGGAGTGCAGTCATGGGCAAACTCGACGGCAAAGTAGCAGTCATCACTGGTGGAGCTCGCGGGCAGGGGCGTGCCCACGCCCTGACCCTGGCGCGGGAGGGCGCCGACATCGTCATCTGCGACATCGCGGCGCAGATCGACACGGTGCCCTACCCGATGGCCACCCCGGCGGACTTGGAGGAGACAGTCCGCCTGGTGGAGGACCTGGATCGTCGCTGCGTGGCGGTGCAGGCCGATGTGCGCGACGGTGCCCAGATGCAGGCGGTCGCCGAGCGCGCCATGAGCGAGTTCGGCCGCATCGACATCCTCCTGGCCAATGCGGGCATCTTCAGTTTCGCCGGGGGCGGTGGCTCCTGGGAGATGACCGACGAGCAGTGGCGGGACATGATCGATGTCAACCTGACCGGGGTGTGGCAGAGCTGCAAAGCGGTCATACCCCACATGATCGCCGGTGGCCGCGGCGGCAGTATCGTCATCACCTCCTCGACGGCCGGCCTCCACGGGTTTGCCAACTTCGCGCACTACGTCTCGGCGAAGCACGGCGTCGTCGGGTTGATGCGGACCCTGGCGATCGAGCTGGCGCCGCACAACATCCGGGTCAACACGGTCCACCCGACCAGCGTGCGAACCCCCATGGTGATGAACGAGGCGACCCGGCGGCTGTTCGGCGGCGGGCAGGACATCAGCCAGGAGCAGTTCTTCGAGATCATGCAGTCGATGAACGCGCTCCCGGTCGGCGCCGTCGAGCCGGAAGACATCAGCAACGCGATCCTCTGGCTGGTGTCGGACGACGCGCGCTATGTCACCGGCGTGACCCTGCCGGTCGATGCCGGCTTTGGCGTGAAGTAGCTCGTGCCGGGCTGGGCCCGGCGCAGAAGGGAGGTCCAGCATGGGCAAACTCGATGGCAAAGTCGCGGTCATCACCGGCGGGGCGCGTGGGCAAGGGCGCTCGCACGCGGTCACGCTGGCGCGCGAGGGCGCCGACATCGTGGTCTGCGACATCGCGGCGCAGATCGCGTCGGTCCCGTTCCCGATGGGGACTATAGAGCAGCTCCAGGAGACGGTGCAGTTGGTCGAGGACCTGGATCGTCGCTGCGTGGCGGTACAGGCCGATGTCCGCGACGCTGCGCAGGTGAAGGCGGTTGTTGACCGGGCACTCTCGGAGTTCGGGAAGGTCGACATCCTGCTGGCCAATGCCGGGATCGGATCGTTCAGCAGCGTCGTCGACATGACCGACGAACAGTGGGACGACGTGATCAACACCAATCTCAAGGGCGTGTTCAACGCGATGCGCGCCGTGCTGCCGCACATGATCGAGCGGCGCTCCGGGCGCATCGTAGCGACCTCGTCGATGGCTGGACGCGTGGGGATGCCGAATATCGCCCACTACGCCGCGGCCAAGTGGGGTGTGATCGGGTTGGTCAAGTCGGTGGCATTGGAGGTGGCCCAATACGGGATCACGGTCAACGCTGTCTGCCCGACCACGGTCAACACCGACATGATCCACAACGAGGCGACCTACAAGCTGTTCCGTCCGGATCTCGAGAACCCGACCGCCGAGGATGCGCTGGCCGCATTTTCCGGCCTGAACGTCCTGCCCATCCCCTGGGTTGAGGCGCAGGATATCTCGAACGCGATCCTGTTCCTGGTCTCGGACGATGCCCGTTACATCACCGGCACTGCCGTGGAAGTGGCCGCGGGCATGAACGCGCGCACCGCGGCGTGAGCGACGTGCCGCGAGGAAGGGGGACCCACGATGGGCAAGCTCGACGGCAAAGTGGCAGTCATCACCGGCGGCGCGCGTGGGCAAGGGCGGTCGCATGCCGTGACCCTGGCGCGGGAAGGAGCGGATATCGTCATCTGCGACATCGCGGCGCAGATCGACACGGTCCCCTATCCGATGTCCACCCCGGAGGATCTGGAGGAGACGAAGCGCCTGGTGGAGGACCTCGACCGGCGCTGCGTGGCCGTGCAGGCCGATGTGCGTGACGGCGCGCAGATGCAGGCCGTGGCCGAGCGTGCCATGAGCGAGTTCGGTCGGATCGACATCCTGCTGGCGAATGCCGGGATCGCCGGGTTCGCTAGCGGCGGCTCCTGGGAGCTGACCGACGAACAGTGGCGGGACATGATCGACACCAATCTGACCGGGGTGTGGCAGAGCTGCAAGGCCGTGATCCCGCACATGATCGCCGGTGGTCGCGGCGGCAGCATCGTCATCACGTCCTCGACCGCAGGTCTGAAAGGCTTTGCCGGGACCGGACATTATGTCGCGGCGAAGCACGGTGTGGTAGGGTTGATGCGTACGCTGGCAATCGAATTGGCGCCGCACAACATCCGTGTCAACACGGTACACCCGACCGGCGTCAACACGCCGATGGTCGTGAATGACGCGATAGCGCAGATGCTGGGGGACAACCCCTCGGCGATCGCCAACCTCCTGCCGGTCGAGATGCTGGAGCCCGTCGATATCAGCAACGCCATCCTGTGGCTGGTATCGGATGACGCCCGCTACGTCACCGGCGTCACGCTGCCGGTCGATGCCGGCTTTACGGTCCGGTAGCGCGCACGGGGCTCGCGCGGGCACACCCGCGTGAGCCCCGGCCACGGACGATGAACGGGGGAAGCCCGAGCATGACAGCAACGGTGCAGGCGATCTATCAGGCGGTGCGGGAGGAGGTCGTCGGCCGCGAGCGCGAGATCACCAGCATTCTGGCCGCGATCAGCGCCGGGCGGGATCTCCTGCTCGAAGGTCCGCCCGGGATCGGGAAGTCCACGATTCTGCGGACGATCACCCGCCACTACGACATCCCGCTGGTGCTGGTGGAAGGCAATGCCGACCTGACGCCGGCCAAGCTCATCGGCTATCACAATCCCGCCCAGGTCGTGCGCCACGGCTACCGGCCGGAGGACTTCGTGCCCGGGCCGCTCCCCGACGCCATGCAGCGCGGCGGGTTCCTCTACATCGAGGAATTCAACCGGGTGCCGGAGGATACCCTGAACACCCTGCTGACCGCCATGGCCGAGCGGGAGATCACCATCCCGCGCGTCGGCACGCTGCGGGCGCTCCCCACCTTCCGGATCGTGGCCGCGATGAATCCCTTCGACAACGTCGGCACGGCGCGGATCAGTATCTCGATCTACGACCGGCTCTGCCGCCTGGCGATGGGCTATCAGAGCGAGGATGAGGAGCGGCGGATCGTTGCCCTGCGCACGGGCAGCGATGCGACCCGCCTGATTGAGGCCGCCGTGGCGATCACCCGCGCAACCCGCGCACACCCGGAGGCGCGGCTTGGATCGTCCGTCCGCGGCGCGATCGATCTGGTGCTGGTGGCCCACCAGTTGGCGGAGATCCGCGGAACGCCGCTCAACGGCGATGGCGCCAGATTTGAAGACGTGCTGCTGGAGGCCGCGTCGCTGGCGCTCTCCAGCAAGATCAGCCTGCACGAGACGACCGAGCGGACGCCAGAGGACGTGATCCGCGAGATCGTCGCCGGCATCGTCCCGGAGGCGGTCGGTGGGAGCAAGGACGGGGAGTGACAGGCGTGCAACGGCCCCGTGAGGACAACGGGCGCGTCGCGTTCGACGCGGTCCGCGAGCTGGTGCGGGCGGACGTGGTCGGCCGCCGGCGAGAACTGGAGGAGATCGTCGCCGCGCTGAACGCGGGGCGCGACCTGCTCCTCGAAGGACCGCCGGGGACGAGTAAATCGACCCTGCTGCGCGCCATCGCCCGGGCGTCGGGCGCACCGTTCATCATGGTCGAGGCGAATGCCGATCTGACACCCGCCAAGCTCGTCGGGTTCCACAACCCGGCCGCGGTGCTGGCACACGGCTACCGGCCGGACGACTTCGTGCCCGGTCCACTCACCGAGGCCATGCTGCGGGGCGCGCTCCTCTACATCGAGGAGTTCAACCGGGTGCCGGAGGATACGCTGAACACCCTGCTCAGCCCGCTGGCCGAGCGCAGCTTCGTCGTGCCGCGCTACGGCCTCGTCCGCGCGGCGCCCGGGTTCCGGCTGATCGCCGCGATGAACCCGTTCGACAACGTGGGCACGCTGCGGGTGAGCCAGTCGATCTACGACCGGCTCTGCCGCCTCGCCATCGGCTACCAGAGCGAGGAGGAGGAGCGAGCCGTCGTGCGCCTGCGGACCGGGAGCGGCAACGACTGGCTCATCGACGGCGCTGTCGCCCTCACCCGCGCCACGCGCACGCACCCGGAGGTGCGCATGGGCTCGTCCGTGCGCGGCGCGATCGACCTGGTGCTGGTCGCCGAGCGCCTGGCGCCGCTCCGGGGCGTGGATCTCACACGCGCCGACAACGCGGCCAAGGACCTCGTGCTCGACGCCGCGCTGCTGGCGCTGTCCGGCCGGATGCTGCTGGCCGAGACGGCCGAGCGGCCGCCGGAGGCGATCGTGCGCGAGCTATGGGAGAACGTCTTCTACTTCATCCCGCAGGCCGCCCGGGGCAAGCATGTGCTGGAGATCGACAACCCGATCGTCGCGCCGACCGGTCGCAAGCGACGGCCGCCGCGGCGTTCCGGGCCGATCGTCCTGCCGATGCGCCCGGCGCCGGAGCCGGACTCCCTCCCCAAGGCGGGGAAGGTGGAGCAACCGCCGCGCATCTACCGGCCGGACGAGATCGCGATGCTCACCGCCGAGCGCGGGGCGCGCAGCCCCCGCTCGCGTGCCGATATCCTGCGCGATCATCCCGGCGCTCGGCTGGTGCTGCGGGAGGACGGCCAGTTCGACGACGAGGCCTTCCGCGAGCTGTACCAGCAGGACGAGGGGGCGGCGCTCGCGCTGCTCGGGGACCTCTGGCCCGACGCGCCGGACGATGACCTGCGCGACCTCACCCGGCGGCTGGCGCTCAAGATCGTCATCAAGCTGGCGCGGCACGACCCGACCACCAACGCCGGCAAGGGGAAGCTGCGGCCCGTCCGCTACCGCTTCAATTCCGACGACCTCGACCTCGACCGCACCATCGAGGAAATCGCCGGCAAGCCGTACCCGGAGTACGACGACTTCTGGGTGCTGGAGCGGGTCCGCGCCCGGCGCACCTACGTGCTCCTGCTCGACGTCAGCGGCTCGATGCGCGGCACCAAGTTGATGAACGCCGCGCTGGCGGCCGCGTCGCTGGCGCGCAACATCCGGGACGATGACTACGCCGTGGCACTTTTCTGGCGCGACGCGGCCGTGCTCAAGGGCGCCACGCAGGAGAAGCCCCTGGCCCGGCTGGTCGATGAGATCCTGTCGGTTCGCGCGCGCGGGCTGACCAACCTGCGGCTGGGGCTGGAAGTCGGCCTGCGTGAGCTGGAGCGGACGGCGACCCAGGAGAAGATCGGCATCATCTTCACCGACGGCATGCACAATCTCGGCGACGACCCACTGCCGCTGGCAGCGAAGTACCCGCGGCTCCATGTGATCGGCACCTCGCTCGAAGACAGCCGTGTCCGCGCCTGCCAGGAGCTGGCGGCTCGCGGACGGGGCCGGTGCGTCTTCATTGAGCGCATGGAGGACATCCCGGCTGCTGTCAGCTACTGCCTGTCGGCGTGACCGGCAGGGCGGGCGCGCCGGTAGTGGAGGTAGGGAGCCATGGCTAGCACGGGTGGTTGGTTTGAGTCCGTCGCGGAGGCGCAGCGCCGCGCGAAAAAGCGCCTGCCGCGATCCGTCTACTACGCGCTGATCGCCGGCTCCGAGCAGGGCATCACGCTCAACGATAACGTAACTGCCTTCGCCGAGTTGGGGCTTCGCCCGCAACTGGCCGATCGCCCCAATACGCGGGACCTCACCACGACCGTGCTCGGCGAGGAGATCTCCTTCCCCGTGATCATCTCGCCCACCGGTGTCCAGGCGGTGCACCCCGACGCCGAGGTGGCCGTGGCACGCGCGTCGGCGGCGGCCGGCACGATCATGGGCCTCAGTTCATTCGCCAGCAAGCCGATCGAGGAGGTCGTGGCGGCCAACCCGCGGACCTTCTTCCAGATCTACTGGCTGGGCAGCCGCGACGACATGCTCCACTACCTCGACCGAGCCAAGCGGGCCGGCGCCAAGGGCCTGATCGTGACGCTCGACTGGTCGTTCGACACGCGGCGCGACTGGGGGAGCCCGTGGATTCCGGAGCGGCTCAACCTGGAGGCGCTGCTGCGGTACGCCCCGCAGGGCATCACCCACCCGCGCTGGACCCTGTCCTTCCTCCGCCGCGGCGGGCTACCGGACCTGACGGTCCCGAACCTCGCCCTGCCCGGAAAGCCCGCGCCTACCTTCTTCGGTGCCTACGCGACCTGGATGCAGACGCCGCTCCCGACCTGGGAGGACATCGCTTGGCTGCGCAAGCAGTGGGACGGGCCGTTCATCATCAAGGGCGTCATGCTCCCCGAGGATGCCCGGCGCGCGGTGGAGATCGGCGCGGACGCCATCTCCGTCTCCAACCATGGGGGCAACACTCTCGACGGCACGCCCGCGTCGATCCGCGCGCTGCCTGCCATCGTGGAGGCCGTCGGCGACCAGATCGAGGTGCTGCTCGACGGCGGGATCCGGCGCGGCAGCGACGTGGTCAAGGCGCTCGCGCTGGGTGCGCGGGCGGTCATGATCGGGCGTGCTTACCTCTGGGGGTTGGCGGCCAACGGCGAGGCCGGGGTGCGCAACGTCCTCGACATCCTGCGCAACGGGATCGACACGACGCTCATCGGCATCGGGCGGGCTTCGGTCCGTGACCTGGACCCCGACGTGTTGTACATCCCGCCGGATTTCACCCGGGGCCTGTCGCCCGAGCAGGCGCGGCAGCGTGCCCAGCGCGCCGGGATCGCGCCCGAGCCGTCCTGACCGGCTGACTGCGCACGACCTCTCGATGAGCGCCGGCATCTTGCCGCCTCGCGTTCCTCACACTCGTGGACGAGGGGACCGGCGAGATGCCGGCTTTTCCACGGCACCAAGCCGGCGTCCGTAGGACGCCGAGTGTGGTTTCTGCTGGCCTGCTTCGCGTGATGGACGCGGCTTGACGCTTTTCCAGGTTCTTCCTACACTGCCCTCGTACCGTCCAGTGTAATAGTGGGACCACTGTCTCCTACGGGAGATGGGAGTCGGAGGCGAGGGAGGCTGCCATGAAGACTCGTGCCGCGGTCCTGTACGGCCTTAACGAGCCGTTTCGGGTCGAGGAGATCGAGCTGGACGATCCCAAGGAGGGAGAAGTTCTCGTCCGCCTCGTCGCAACCGGCCTCTGCCACTCGGACTGGCACCTCGTTACCGGGGATATCCCGATGAACTTCCCCGTCGTCGGCGGCCATGAGGGCGCAGGCGTTGTGGAGAAGGTCGGACCCGGCGTGACGGACGTCAAGCCCGGTGACCATGTCATCCTGACGTTCATCCCGTCCTGTGGGAAGTGCCGCTGGTGCACGTCGGGTCTGACGATGCTGTGCGATCTCGGCGCACACATCGCCCAGGGGCAGCAGCTCGACGGCACCTTCCGCATGCACACCAAGGACGGCGAGGGCATCGGGCAGATGTGCTTACTCGGCACCTTCAGCGAGTGGACGGTGTGCCCCGCTGCATCGGTCATTCCGGTCTCGAAGGATCTGCCGTTGGACAAGCTCTGCCTGGTCGCCTGCGGCGTGCCCACCGGCTTCGGTGCTGCCATCAACCGGGCCGATGTCCAGCCGGGTGAGACAGTCGTCATCTTCGGCATCGGCGGCGTCGGCATCAACGCTGTGCAGGGTGCGGCGGTCAAGGGCGCGTCCAAGGTCATCGCGGTTGACCCGGTCGACTTCAAGCTCGAGATGGCCGAGGAGATGGGCGCGACCCACACGATCAACAACAGCAAGGAAGACGCGGTCGCCCGTATTATGGAGCTCACCAACGGTGTCGGCGCCGACAAGGCGATTGTCACCGTTGGTGTGGTGACGCCGGAAGACGTCGGTACCGCCTTCAAGGCGACGCGGAAGGGTGGCCGGACTGTGGTCGTCGGCGTCGCTCCCGCCGACGCGGATCACATTAATGTGCCGCCGCACGAGTTGGTCCTATTCCAGAAGGAAGTGCTCGGGTGTCTATTCGGCACCACCAACATGCGGGCAGAGCTGCCGAAGTACATCGAGCTCTACCGGTCGGGGATGCTCAAGATTGACGAGCTGATTACCAAGACCTACACCCTTGACCAGATCAACGAGGCCTATCAGGACATGCTTGAGGGCCGCAACATCCGTGGTGTGATCCGCTACCAGTAGGGTCGTGGACGCCGGTCGGCTGGACCTGTGGCACTGCCCCTCTGGGGTGCACGGTCCGCCGACCGACGAAAGACGCCCTCAGACAGCGGAGACTGCCGGGAGATGGCGCATCTCCCGGCACCGTCCGAGTCGGGCCGGTGCGCGTGAAGCGGGCGGCGCCCAGGGGTCGGAAACGCCATGGACATCCAGCGGCTGTATGCCAGGATCGCGCAGGAGATCGTCGGGCGCGAGGATGAGCTGCAGCTCATCCTCGCCGCACTGGCCGCTGGGCGCGACCTGCTGCTGGAGGGCCCGCCAGGCACCAGCAAGTCGACCATCCTCCGCGCGATCACGGCGGCCGACCAGATCCCGCTCCACTTCGTCGAGGGGAATGCCGACCTGACGCCCGCCAAGCTGGTCGGCCACCATGCTCCCTCGCGCGTCCTCCAGGACGACTTCACCGCCGACACCTTCGTCTACGGTCCGCTGCCCCTGGCGATGCGCGACGGTGGCTTCCTCTATATTGAGGAGTTCAACCGCGTGCCGGAGGACACGCTGAACACCCTGCTGGCGGCCATGGCCGAGCGGGAGATCACCATCCCGCGCGTCGGAACCGTCCAGGCAGCCCCCGGCTTCCGGGTCATCGCGGCCATGAACCCGTTCGACAACATCGGGACCGGCCGGCTCAGCGGTGCGGTGGCCGACCGGCTCTGCCGCGTCCGGCTCGACTACCAGACTGCCGCCGAGGAGCGGGAGATCGTGGCCCGCCGCACTGGTAGTCGCGATCCGTGGCTGGTGGCGTTCGCCGTGGAGGTCGTCCGGCGAACCCGCCAGCACCCCGACCTGCGGATGGGCGCCTCGGTCCGCGGTGCGATCGACTTCGTGCTGATCGGCGAGCGCCTGGCCGAACTGCGGCGTATCACCCTCGCTGCCGCCGGCCACGACCCGGAGGCGCGGCGGTCTCTAGTGGCGGCGGCGCAGGCGGCGCTGGCGATCAAGGTCGCGGTGCGGGAGTCGGCGCGGCGGGACGCTGACGATGTCGTCGCGGAGGTGGTTCTGGCGGCGTTGGCGGAGACACCCGACCCACCGCTTGGCGCGCCTGATGCCACCGATCACGACGCGGGCGTCGGGCCAGAGGGTACCCAGGCCGGTCCGGACCGGCTCGGTGACGTCGCGCCGGGCCGGGCAGACTCCCGGCCGAGGGCTTTCGGCCCACAGCCGGGCCGGGTCTATCTGGGAGACGAGGCCCAGCAGGCGGCGACGCGCCGCCGTTCCGGCGGGCGGACCTTCTACGGGTTCGCCGCGCGGTACCCGCACCTCGCGGATCGGCTCCGCGACCCGGTTGACCCCGATGCGCTGGAAGCGGCGCTCCACCACGCGGAGGCGGAGCCGCTGGACGTGCTCGCCGAGTTGATCGATCTCGCCGACCGCGCCGACCTCCGAGCCCTCGCCCGCCGCCTGGCTCGCGAGGTGATCGTGCGTCAGGCCCGGCGCAACCCCGGCGGGCGCGGGTCTCGGAGCCGGCTCACCAGCGTCCCCTACCGCGGTGAGGCGGCAGAGCTGGACCTGGAACGCTCACTGGAGCGGCTGATCACCACGCCGCGACCGGCCGACGACGATCTGTTCGTCCTGGAGCGGCGGCGACGGCGGCGGTCCTACGCCCTGATGCTGGACATCTCCGGCTCGATGAAGGGCGCCGCGATCTTCCAGGCCGCGCTGGCGCTGGCCGCTGTCGCCGTCCGGGTCGATCCGGACCCCTTCGCCGTCGTCGCCTTCTGGCGCGACGCTGCCGTCCTCAAGCGGATCGACGAGTCCGTCCCGCTCGACCTCCTGCTCGACCGGGTTCTCTCGCTCGGTGGGCGGGGATTGACCGATCTGGGTCTCGGCTTACAGGCCGGGCTGGACGAGCTGGAGCGGGCCGATACGCAGGAGCGGATCGGGCTCCTCTTCAGCGACGGGATGCAGACCGCCGGACCGCCGGCCGCCCCGATCGCGGCTGCGTTCCCGGTGCTCCACGTCGTGGCTACGGGCCGGAGCGCAGAGTCGATCGCTGCCTGCCGCCGCCTGGCGGCGATGGGCGACGGACGCTGCGCCGTCGTCTCCGAACTCAGCGGCATCCCGGCCGCCATCAACGCTTGCCTTGCGGCGTAGTTGTCGACGCTGTCGCTGAGGGTTGGGCCGTCTGCGTCGGGCCGCCGCGCTCCTGGGGCAGGTGGCCCGATGACCGGCCGAGGATGATCTGAAGGCGCAGCGGCGCGAGCGTGCGATGCCGCGCGCAACCTGCCAGCACCCCCACATTGTAGGCCAGCGCGTCGAACACATGGGCCGCGGCAAAACGCGGCAGCGAGAGCCGTGGCCGGAGCCTCACCCAGTCCGCCACCGCCGTGCCGAGCAGTGCGAGCCCGACGGCCGCACGGAGCCCACGTCCGGGAGCGCTCCGCCGTGGCACGAGGCTGAGCGCCAGTGCGGGGAGGGCGTAGTAGCGGCTCAGGTTCACCGCGCCCCAGTAGAGCGCCGCTCCGTAGCCCCGCACCACGGCCCGCGCGACTTGCGTCGGCGCTAGCGGCGCGCCTGCCCGGCAGGTCCGCCGAATCGCGAGTGCCGGGTCAACCAGCGGGGGCACGACGCCGAGCGGCGCCAGCCGCGCCCGTCCACTCGCCGCCGCAGCCAACGCCCCGGCCAGCCCGACCGTGAGCGTCAGCGGCACCACGAGGTAGCGGCTGCTTTCCGGGTGACGCCGCAGCAGCTCCGCCTCCGACGCCGCGTAGGCCGCGCGGCGCCGCAGGAACGGCCAGAGCCGGTCGCGGTGGTCGTGTCGAACCACGCCGTCGGGACGGTAGTGCACGCGCCCGCCCGCGGCACACAGCCGCCAGATCAGGTCGACATCCTCCCCGGTATCGATCGCGGCGAAGCCACCGGCCGCCTTGAAGCACTCCCGCCGCACGAGCAGGTTACAGGTCGCCAGGTACGACACTGGGGCGCGCGGCCGGACGACCGCCCGCGCCGGGCCCTGCCAGAGCGGCGAGCGCACCGCCTCGTAGCGCTGGAGCCAGCCGTCCTCGGCGACCGGGAGCACGGCGCCGCCGGCCGCAACCACACCCGGGAGAGCCAGCTCCGTCGTCAGATCGCGCAGCCAGCTCGGCTCCGGCAGGCAGTCGCTGTCGGTGAATGCCAGCACCTCCCCCCGTGCCGCCGCAGCGCCCTGATTGCGGCAGGCGGAGGGTCCCTGCCGCAATGGGAGCCGGATCAGCCGCACGGTGATGCTGCCCGTCCAGCGGGCCACGACGTCCGGCGTCTCGTCGGTTGAGCCGTCGTCGACGACGATCACCTCCAGCCGGTCGCGCGGATAGTCCAACCGGTCGAGCGCGTCGAGGCAGGCGAGGATCGCCTTCGGACGGTTCCGGACCGGGATGACCACGGAGACGGTTGGCAGGTCCATGTCGATCGGTTCGAGGTACACCGCGCCCTGCTCGGCCAGCCGATCCAGCAGGCGCAGCGCTGTCGCGGGACGCAGTCCGGCCGCGATTGCCGCGGCTTCCACCGTCTGCCCGGCTTGGCACTCGGCCAGCAGCCGCAGGGCCGCCGGCCGAACGCGCCAGACCCGGAGCGGGTCGGACAGGACGACCCATGACCCGCTGGGGCGCTCGACCAGGCGCACCCCCGGTGCGAGCCGGCACCGCAGCGCCGCAGCGGCCGCGTCGCGAGGATGCGGTGGTGCCGACGCCGATTCGCGTGGCCGTCCCTCAGTCGTCACCGCGTATCCCATCCTCCGCGTGGCGAGGTGTGGGTGATTCGTTGCGCTCGTGTCATTCTGACGAGCGTCGTGTCCGGCGTCCAGCCGGGCTCGGCGAAGGCGAAGGATTTCTCCGAAGTGTGGCCGGTCCGACGCCAGATCCTTCGCTGCGCCGCCCGGCGCACCCGCGCCGGCCGGCTCCGCTCAGGATGACATTGATGTATGCGACTGCCCGAATGTGGTATGAGGCGCTGCCGGCTGGTCGTGCCGGGGTTGTTGCCGAGCGATGGTCGACGGCGGTGCCCCATCTCTCAGTCGCCGGCAGCCGCGCGGGCGGCGCGCGGGACGCGGATCGGGCGTGGCTGCAGCGTCAGCGGCAGGACGATGTCGGTTGGGCCCGTCTCGGGGGCGAAGACGCACTCGGGGTCCGGCTCGTCCAGCGGCGTGCCGGTGAAGTACTTCACCGCCATGCAGCCACCGTGGCAGCGCCCGTAGGCGCCGCACTGCTGGCAGGTGCCGCCGACCTCCCACTCGCGCAGGTGCGCGAAGAGGGGCGCCTCGCGCCAGATCTCGGCGAAGGAGCGCTCGCGCACGTTCCCCGCCTTGAACTCCTCCGACAGCGCGAAGGGGCAGGCGTAGACGTCCCCGCGCGGGTCGACGCAGCAGACAATCCGGCCGGCGCCGCACATGTTCAGGCCGTCCAGCGGCTGGCCGAGTGCCGACAGGTGGAAGAACGAGTCGCCGGTGAGCACGTCCGGATGCGCCTTGAGCCAGGCGTAGAGCGCGTGGCTTTGATCGCGGGTTAGCCGCAGCGCGTGCCACACCTCCCGGCCACGGCCGGAGGGTCGCAGGCGGGTCACGCGGAGCTGCGCACCGTAGTGCTGGGCGAGATCGTACATCGCGTCGAGGTCCGCGAAGCTGCGCCGGGTCACGACGGTGTTGATCTTGAACGGGAAGCCGCGTGCGGCGAGGAGGTCCATCGCCCGGCGTGCCCGTGCGTATGACCCTTCGCCCCGGATCGGGTCGTTGATCTCGGCGGTCACCCCGTCGAGACTGATCTGCACATCGAGGTAGTCGGTGCGGGCGATCCAGTCCGCCGCGGCGTCGTCAATGAGCGTGCCGTTGGTGCTGAACTTCACCCCGATGCGGCGGGAGATCGCGTACTCCATCAACTCGAAGAAGTCGGGGCGCGTCATGGGCTCCCCGCCTCCGACGTTGATGTAGAAGACCTTCATCTCCGCCCACTCTTCGATGAGCCGCTTCGCCTCCTCCGTCGTCAGCTCGTCCGGCGCGCGCCGGCCGGAGGAGGAAAGGCAGTGGACGCACTGGAGATTGCAGGCGTAGGTGATCTCCCAGGTCAGGCAGATCGGCGCGCTCAGCCCGCGACGGAGCAGCTCATACGACATCGATGACTCCTTTGCGGCGCAGCCCCTCGAGCAGGAGCAGCATGCGCGGCACGGCGTCTGCCCCGAGCTTCCCCTCGGCGACGAGGCGGTCGGCGATCTCGCCGACGCTCTCGGTTCCTTCCGACTCCAGGAACGGCAGCAGCCGCGGCTCGATGAAGAAGAGTTGGCGTTGGTGGTAGGTGTAGACGAGTGCGCCGAAGGGCTCTGGACGGAGCGCGGCCGTCGGCGCGAGCGTGATCCGGTCCGTCCGTCTCATGCCGGTACCCTCAGTAGACGCCGCACATCCCGTCGATCGTGATCTCCTGGATCAGCAGCTCCTCCAGCTCCTCGTCGTGGATGTCTTCGTCGTCCATCAGCTCCGCGGCGGAGGGATCGATCAACGCGCTCGCCGCTGCGGCAGTCGCGGTGGACGCCAGCTCCACCTGCTCCTCGATCTCAGGAAGGTCGGGTCGCTCAACCATAGCAGCCTCCTTCGGATTCGCTGAACCGGCTCCGATCCGGTGGTGACCGGATTACCGCATGAAGCGAGCCAGCTCTATCCTGTCGTCCTGTTCGTTGGGTACCGATAGCACCCAGGCGAACTGGCAGCAATACATTTCTGCATAGATTCGGTTCTCGATTCGCGGTGGCCCGGCGCGTTGGCGGACCCGTGCGCGGGCGATAGACTCAGGAGCGACAGCGCCGCGCGGGCGGCCATCGCCCGCAATTCGATGCAAGGGATTCCCAATGTCACTGCCGCTCTCGTTTCTCGATCTCTGTCAAATTGAATCGGGCTCGACCTCCGCGGCGGCGTTGCGCAACGCCGTCGAACTGGCGCAGGTCGCCGAGCGCCTCGGCTACACGCGCTACTGGTTCGCCGAGCACCACAACACCGTTGGCCTCGCGAGCGGCTCGCCCGAGATCATGATCGCCCACGTGGCAGCCCACACCCGCACAATCCGCGTCGGCGCGGGCGGGGTGATGTTGCCCAACCACGCCCCGCTGCGCGTCGCGGAGGCCTTCCGCCTCCTGGAGGCGCTGCACCCGGGGCGCATCGACCTGGGCCTCGGCCGCGCCCCGGGCACGGACACGCTGACCGCCTTCGCGCTGCGGCGCTCCGAAGAGGCGCTGCGGGTCGACCAGTATCCCCAACTCCTGGCCGAGTTGCTGGCGTTCGACGAACAGAGCTTCCCTGAGGACCATCCCTTCCGCGCCATCAAGGTCACTCCGGCGGATGTGCGCCTGCCCCCCATCTGGCTACTCGGGTCGAGCGACTTCAGCGCGCAGCTCGCGGCGGACGTCGGCCTGGCCTACTCCTTCGCCGCGCACATCAACTTCCGCGCTGCGATCCCGGCCATGCGCATGTACCGTGAGCGCTTCCAACCATCCGAGTACCGGCAGACCCCGCACGCCATCCTGGCCGTCGGCGTGGTGGTCGGGGAAACCGACGAGCATGCCCGCGAACTGCTTCGAATCGTCGAGATCGGGATGGCAGCCCTTGCCGCGGGGCGCCCCGGAAAAATGCCGACGCTTGAGGAAGCGCAGCGCATCGAACTGTCGCCCCTCGACCTCCAGCGGGCGCAGCCGCTATTGCAGAACGTCATCGTCGGGGATGCGACGACGGTAGCCGGGCGGATGCGCGAGCTGGCGGGGGAGTCCCAGGCCGACGAGATTATGGTGACCACCTTCCTGCCGAACCAGGCAGACCGGTTGCGTACGGTGGAGCAGCTCGCGCGTGTCTGGGGATTACAGCCCACGGCGTGACGCGGGGGATCGACAGCTCGCAGGCACGCCTAGCCGCTGCGGCGTCCCGTGCCGTTCCACCGCGCCGTCCGATGGCCCACGCCCATCGCCTGCGGCGGTCACACCGGGTATCCTTCTCGGGCGAACAGAATGCGTCATCCGGGTGAGGGTGCGGCGACAGGATGGATGACGATCAGCGGTCGGGCGACGAACGGGTCGCGGCGAAGGAACCGGAGCGCGCGGCGCGACCGGAAGCGGTCGTGCGGCCGACGCCGATCTACATCTCCCCGCGGACCCGCAACATCCTGATCCTGGCCCTGGTGGTCGGGCTGATTCTCCTCGTTCGAGCGGCGCCGACCATCCTCACGATCAGCCTGGGCGGCGGCTTGCTGGCGCTCATCCTCTCGTTCCCCACGCGCCTCCTCGAGCGGCTGATGCCGCGGGCCGTCGCCATCATGCTGACCATGCTGGCGCTCGTGGCCACTCTGGTCCTGGTGCTGCTCATCCTCGTGCCGATCCTGATCGAGCAGCTCAGCGGCCTGATCGACTCGATCCCGGATCTGGCCGACGCGGGCGACCGGCTCCTCCTCGACGTCGTCGTGGCGCTACAGGAGCGCGGGCTGGTGTCGCCCGACACCCAGGCCGTGATCGAGGACGTGCGCCAGGGCGCGCTGGCACGTGCCACGCAGGTTGCCGAGAGCCTCCTGGCCAACATCGTCGGCGCGGTCACCAGCGTGTTCGACCTCGGCGTCAAGACGTTCGGGATCATCTTCGTCGCGATCTACCTCGTGATCGACAGCCGCCGGGTCAAGGCCGCCTACCTGCGCCTGACCCCGTCGCCCTACCGCCGCGACGCCATGGTGCTGTGGGACGAGTTCGGCTCCTCCCTGTCCCGCTACCTCGGCGGCCTGACCATCTCCCTCCTGGTGCAGGGAACGCTCTCCGGGATCGCACTCTGGATTCTTGGTGTCCCCTACCCGCTGCTTCTGGGCGCCTGGGTGTCGCTGACCGCGGTCATCCCCTACCTGGGCGCCTTCCTCGGGGCGATCCCCGCGGTGCTGCTCGGCTTCTACCAGTCGCCGACCACCGGGATCCTGGTGATCGTGCTCTACATCGCCATCCAGCAGGTCGAGAGCAACCTGCTGACGCCCCGGATCCAGGGGCAGGCGGTCCGCGTGCACCCGATCATCGTGTTGCTCACCGTCATCGCCGCCAGCGAGATCGACGGCCTGCGCGGCGCCGTCTTCGCCGTCCCCATCCTGGCCGTCCTCCGCGTCCTCCTCGACTTCCTCGCCGCCCGTGTGCGGGTTCGGCCGTGAGGAGGCGCGCCCGTCTGGCACCCTAGCGCGCGTGGTGATCCCGTGGCTCCTTGATCGGGCGGGTTCCCAGCTCGTCGATGATCGCGGCGAACTCGGCGATGGCGGCTTCGAGCACGCGCCGGCCCTTCTCGGCGGTCGCGGTCGTCGGGTCGCCGCGCGTGCCGGTTTCGGACATCGTGCTCCAGATCTCCATCATTTTCACGGGACTCTTGAACGCCGGGTCCGGCTTGCGGCCCATCAGGTCGCTCCAGACGTGGGTCGACATGTCGTAGTGCATGTCGCGCACCGCCTTGTCCATCTGGACCGACTCCGGCTCGATGGCGAGGTAGGCCGACGTCTCCAGCTCGCAGGCGTGGCTGGTGACCTCCGACGCCCGCAGCTCGTTGAAGACGCGCTGGGCGTCGCTCAGCTCCCACCAGCTTATGGCGGCGCAGAGCGTGTCGGGCCGCTCGATGACCGTCTGCCGGGCGATGATCTCGATCAGCGCGCGGTTGCTGCCGTGCCCGTTGAGCACGATCATGCGGCGGAACCCGTGGTGCGCCAGACTGCGCGTGACCGTCAGCCCGTAGCGGATGAAAAGGTCCCAGTCGACGTCGATCGTGCCCGGGAAGTCCATATGGTGACCCTCGAAGCCGATCCAAATGGTAGGCATCACCAGGCAGGGGTGGGATGCCCGCAGCGCCGCCTGGGTCGCGATGTGGGAGGCGATCAGGACATCGGTGTCGAGCGGCAGGTGGTGCCCGTGCTCCTCCACCGCCGCCGTGGGGATCACCACCACCGCGTCCCGCCGCACGAACTCCTGGATCTCCGGCCAGGTCCGCTTCTCGTACCGCACACGATTCACCATGCCGACGCTCCCCTTCCCTTCCACTCGCCGGATCGCGCCCCGGTGATAGCCGAGCCGCCCCGTCCGGTCAATACCGGGTACCTGCCGACGCGCAGTGGATCGCACGATGCGGCATGGATCGTGTTAACAACCCTCAAGTCGGAACAGCTCCGCAGTGTCCTGCCCCCGCCTGCCTGGTTGTGGGGCAACGTCCCTTGTCACGGACGAGTTCATGGCAACGGGAACCACTGTGTTCCCAGACCTTTGCGAAAACATGTGGAAGAGGACATGGACAAACCACTCTGTTCGCCCCTCTCAAGCGCGGACGAACTGTGGTAGCATCTCAACAGAAATTTCCTGTAGGGTTCTTTGATACTGGGTGAATATCCGGACCTGCAGGTCCAGCTGGTTGACGACGCATCGGCTGTCGTGCAGTGAGCCGACCGAATTACCTTACCGGGCAGACGGGGGAGGGCGAGATGGTACGGATAGGCAGGCGGATAACACTGCGAGAGCGTCTCGATCGCCGCGCGCATCAGCCGGACGTCAGGCGGGCGGACGTTGTTGCCTCGCGTGGCGGAGGATCGGCTATACCCCTCACGGCACGGCGCTACTTCGACCCGGAACTTGAGCGTTGGGAAGCGGATTTGGCTGCCCGCCTGCGCGGTGCGCGCCTGATCGGGGAGGCGAATCTCACCCGAGACGAGTTCGAATACCTGTGCCGTTCAGTGAGGAGGTTTGTTGCACGGTTTCCTATGCGAGAGGCAGGTGCCGTGCTCCTGCGCTCCTACCCGTTGTGCCTTGGGGCCGCGCTCGTGTTCTGCGGTGTTTATGACTATCACAAGGGCAATTATTGGAGAGGAGCAGCCAAGCGCTTGGGAATCACTTCCCAAGATTGGGGATCCCTCTTCACCGAGTTCTTAGAGCGCTGGGGATTCGAGACGTTCCCTCAGTTGGACCGTGAAGATGCAACACGCTACGTATCTCGGATTCTCGCTCATGGTGGTGTTCCAAGCTACTCGCTGGGCGACTACTTCGCGCTCGTCGATCACGCACTGCGCCGGCCTGAACTGAGATCGCTACCAGCGGCAGATCTCATTGCCGAGTGGCGGGCAAGGAATTTCTCGTTCATCCAGATCGATGAGCCGGTTCGTCGCTTCCTCGTCCACGGTGGCGCGGTTGCGGAGGACTTTCTGCAGCGCTCCCTCGACATGGTCGAAACCGGACTGGAGAACGGGATCGTCCCGGATGCATCCACGACCGGACTGCCTGCCCGCATTCCCGAGGCATTCGAGCGTTGGTTGGCCGATCGCGCTGCCAATCGGCCGGGCGGGACTCGACGTTCTCGTCTCACTGCTCCTCGGATCCTATTTGACCCTTGGTCCGGCGACGGGCCGTTTGTCGAGTTGCCGGGCCAGACGCTGGAGGCCGGTAGTAGCCGTGCTCACTGGCGTATCGACTGGGGCGGCCGGTCGATGGACGTAGATGTTCGTGTGACCCGGGGTGATCCGCCACGCACGGAGGCGGCGGAGATGCTCATCCCCGAACCCGCGGAGAGCATCCGCATAACGTTCGTTGTAGAAGGCGTCGATGCGGCAACCTGGCAGTTCCTAGGAGGTGGAGAGCAGCTCTTTGTCCTCGCCTTCGATCCAGACACCGGCGTAATGCAGCGAACAGGGGGATTGCCAGCACGTGAGCTCTGGCTCCTGTACCCGACCACTGCTCACCTACAAATGGAAACCGGGATTAGCGAGCATAGGTGCGCTGATCTTCCCATTTTTGAGAAGTTCCCGGCGCCGTATGGTGCCTGGAGCAAACTGACCGCAATCTGGGCCGACCTCTCTGCGGCGCGTTCCATCGTCCTGCGGGACACAACATCGGACAAGACAATCAGGATTCCGGTACGGCGCACTGGGCACGCGAGTGGCCGCGCGACGTCAACACTCGAGAATGACGCCGTCGCCGGCGTGTGGGCGGGTTCTGAACGACTTCCGGTCGTCAGGCGTGCACCGGTGATTCAAATCCCGGGAGAAGCTTGGCGAGACGATGAGGCAGATCGGTGGTCGATCACGATCACCCCCCAGGCTGGTAGTCGTCCCGGCGAGCGCCTCACCCGTCGCGTGATGGAACTAGACCGGAGTTCCGATGGCAGCGGTCGAGTCAGCATTCCGATCGCCCAGCCTAGACTGCTCCCGGAAGATGCGCTAGGCACCTTCATCGTTTCTCTCCGCGGTCCCCTTGGCAGCGACGTACGCCTATCGTTCGCACTCATCCCCGGACTCCAGATTCACGGACTCGACATCTACAAGGCAGCGAACCGGGACGAGGGAGAGCGGATAGGATTTTGGCTCACCGCGGATGTTCCCGTTCAGGGCCGCTCGCTTTCGCCCGGAGTCGACGTGGAGCGCAGCTCTGGTGGGCTCAATGTGGAGGCCGCGGGCCGCGAGGCAGCGATTGCGGTCTACCCAGCTGACGAGCCAAATGGGACCGCACCGATCGAACTCATCGTGCCGCTTCCGCTTGTCCGATGGGCACTGGTGAATCCATGCCAGGAACTGGAGTGGTCGTCGCGGGAGCTTGCGATCGCCCGCGACGAGCTGTTGCAACGGGACGATCCACATCTGCTCGTGGATGGACTGGCGCCGACTCGAGCCCAGGGACGTCGGAGCCAAACCGGGGAAGCGAAACTGACCCTGCACTCGTCGCGTGGCGATGTCTTGCAAGTCATGACCATTCCCCTCCGTGGGCCGCGTGTTCTCCTACCGTTGGCGCCCTTTGCAGACACGCTACGCAAGCGCGACGACGGAACACTCGTTTTCACTCTTGGTGTTTGCGATACGGGCCGCCGCACTCTCGTGGTCGAGAGACCCGTACTGCGGGTGACCCGCGCCTTGCGGGTGTCGCACTTCACGGTTGAGGACCGCCGTGTTGGTGCGGGGAGGATGTCAGAGCGCCTCATTATCGTTTCCTGGCACCAACCGGAGCACGTCACGGGACGAGAGCTACGGATCTGGCCCCTCACGCGTTTGTGGGATCCACCAATTCAGGTGCCAATCCCCGATGACGTTCAGAACCGCTATGAGTTTGCACTGCCGGTGGGCTCGGTGCCTCCGGGCCTCTACCGTTTTGAACTGGTGGCCTTCGATAGCTGGGCGCCGCCGCCCCTGCGCCGACCCACGGGGGCCGAAAGTCTCTGCGATGCGCCCTTGGGCGCGGATGACTTCTCCGCGCCTGCGACGGACGGGATGACCACCGCCCGCGATCTGCTAGCTGCCTTCTTCTGGAGTGGATCGATCCATCACCTTGCCAAGGTACGCCATCAGGTTGAGCTGGAAGACGTCTCCGACGGACTCGATACGCTGTCCGCGCTGCTGGAGGCTGACGAAGAGGATGCCCTCCGGAATAGTGACCGAGTGACGCTGGCGATCGACGCGTTGCGTCAAGGGCTCTCTACTCACCGCTTCCTGCTCTCGGCACTGGCCCGACGATTTCGAACACAGACTGCCACGTTATCGGATGACAACGATGTGCAGAAGTGGGAAATGCTGCGTGCGTTGGCAGCCCTCGGCATCCCCCAGGCACCGGCCGCAGAGGTGACCGAACATCTGGAGCGTCTTGAGCCCATCGACGCGGAGGCGATCGAGGAGGCCTGCCCGCTCTTCCTGCTCTGCCTGCCTGACGATAAGCTGTTCACCGACAACCGTTTCCGTCGGGCGCAACGCATGCTCGGGGCCGATCCGTTGGCACGCCTTCTGGCGCACGAACAACACGAAACGATCAGCAGGCGCGATCACCGCGGTCATCGAGAGCGATGGGACGAACTCCACCGGTACTTCCACGCGTTCGAGCCGAGGCTCTTCGCCAGCACTGCTGACCTTACCCTGGTGACAGGGATCCGGGATCAACTCGAGCTCATGCCGCAGGGTATCCTCGACCCCGACACCTACCTGACGGCCATTCTGGACTGCCTTATCATGCTGTATGACCCTCGAAATGCTCGCTTGCGCGAGCGTGCCGAGAGCTGGGCGGCGGACGTGACGGCGCGTGCCGCCGCCGCCCTAGACGAGCTGTGGTACCACCTGGAGAACGTGCATCGGTCCGGAATCGATGACGGCCTCGACGTGGCTCGGAAGCTGGTGGAGTACCGCTCGTGTGACAGCTCGGGTCGACGACGGGAGCTCGAAGGGCTTGGTCTGCTGCCCATTGCGGTCGGCAAGACCGCACTTCTTCAGCGAATCTTGGCCCGTCGGCCGGATCTCGGGGACGTGGTTCGACCGTCTCCGACGTTTTGGCTCCAGCAAGGTCGCGACGCGGCCAAAATGGCTCCACGCCTCTATCTCCACGACCTGTGTCTGATTGACCTACTCCTCACGCGGTGGAATACGCGGATCGAGTGAGTTTTGGGAGGAGAGACTGTCCGTGAACCCGACGCGATCGCAGAATCTGGACGGTCCTCTGATGGACGAGTGGCTCGATGTCAGGGCCACGAATTCTGGCAGTACAACCGAACTGGACCTCTCGTCACGACGCGGCGGCGAGATCGATCCCATTGCGACCACGGAGCACCTGCGGACCGCTTTCCTCCGCTACCTGAAAACGCTGCACCCGCTCCGCTCCAGTGACCTCCGCGCTGCCTATTGGCGCGAACTGGAACGTCCGCAGGCTATCATGAAGGGCCCGCTACTCGAGGGCGCGCCGCCATTCCGCACCGGGCGGAGCATCGGGGACTTGGTTGAGGCGGGCGTTCTCAGCCGCGAGTTTTGCTCACTCGCCTCACCCGCGCTCCCACTCGACCGGCCCCTCTATCTTCATCAGGATCGGGCCATCGAGAAGATTGTCCAAGGGCGTCGGAATATCGTCATCGCTACCGGCACCGGTTCTGGCAAGACAGAGAGCTTCATCATCCCCATCCTTGATGCGCTCCTCCGCGAGCGCGAGGCCGGAACGCTGGGCGAGCCCGGCGTCCGCGCACTTCTCCTCTACCCGATGAACGCTCTGGCCAATGACCAGATCCAACGGCTGCGTGACTTGCTGGCCTCCTCGCCAGACATCACCTTCGGTCGCTACATTGGCGAGACGGAGCAGACGCGTCAGGCGGCGTTGGACCGTTTCCGCAAGCAGTTCCCAGGGGTCGAGCCCCTGACGAACGAGCTTCTGAGCCGCGAGGAGATGCAGCAGCGGCCACCCCACATCTTGCTTACCAATTACGCGATGCTCGAGTACCTCCTGCTGCGCCCGGCGGACTCCGTCTTCTTCGACGGCGACACCGCCCGCCACTGGTGCTTCATCGTGCTCGATGAGGCGCACACCTACGATGGCGCTACAGGGATCGAAGTGGCAATGCTTCTCCGTCGCCTCAAGGATCGAGTGGTCCGGAGTGAACCCGGCCGGCTTCAATGCCTGGCAACGAGTGCTACCCTCGGCCGCGGACGCCAAGACTTCAAGCGTGTTGCCCGGTTCGCATCCGACCTCTTTGGTGAACCCTTTGAGTGGAATGAGACGGACCCAGACCGGCAGGACATCGTTGAGGCCGTACGTGAGGACCTGGAGGTTCCCCCTTCGACGGAACTGCAAGCCTTCCCACCGGCGATCTACGGTGCTTTCCGCCGTGTTCATGGGATCGCGGACGTGGGGAAGCTTCGCGAAATCGCGGCACAGTACAACGTCGACTCTCGCTGGATCGCGGCGGCTGACGAAGCCGCGGCCCGTGTCAGCTCGGACTCGGCCGCGATGGTCTGGTTGGGGACGCTGCTCCACCATGACGGGCATCTCTACAATCTCCGGCTGCTCCTCCACACCCGCGGTCCGCAGCAGCTTGAATCCCTAGCGTCTGAGGTCTTCGGGCCAGGGAGACCCGGTACCGTTCAGGACCTTGTCGACTTGGTGGCGCTGGCCGCGAGTACCCGGAAGGACCCCTCGGGGCGCACTCTCCTTCCCGCCCGCTACCATACCTTCGTGCGCGCGCTCGAGGGGGCCTACGTTTGCTTCGATGACCACGAGGGGAAAGGCCCGCGGGTGTACCTCGCACCTCATGAGCGCTGCCCAGACTGCGAAGCACGAGGGCGTGAACGGACCGTCTTCGAACTCGCCTCGTGCGGCCGGTGCGGAGCTGAGTACGTCGTGGGATCCATCCAGCCGTCAGCAACGTCAGGACTCGAGAACCAACAACATCTTCGAACGCATGTGCAAGCCGCCGATGAACCACCTACGTATCTCCTGCTAGCAAGCCATCAAGCGGTGCTTGACGAGGATGACGCGGTCAGCGAGAGCGCAGATGATGTGCACGAAGACGCCGAGAACTATGTCCCGAGTCTGGACACCGAGCCGGGCCTACTCTGCCGAGTATGCGGTGCGCTCGCAATCGGAGACGATGCGCAGTTGACCTGCCAGTGTGGCACGGCGGGCGGAAATACCCTCCATGTCCGCATTGTTGATGAACGCGTCCGCGGAGCTTCAGGCCTCCGCGCCTGCGCCTCGTGTGGTGCCACTACGCAGCGGGACATCGTGTCGCGCTTCGTAACGGGGCAGGACGCCCCGGTTGGCGTGCTCGCGACGCATCTGTACGAGCAGATTCCCCCGGCCCGGGATCCGCAACTGGCCGCTAAGCCGGGCGCCGGGCGCAAACTCCTGATCTTCGCCGACTCGCGCCAGGACGCCGCCTTCTTCGCACCGTATCTCAACCGCACCCACCACCAACTCTTGCGGCGGCGCCTGATCGTGCAGGTGCTGGCCGCGCAGGAGGACCAAGAGAATCTCCCTGCCATTGAAGACATGCCCGGGTGGCTCGCACCTGCCGCGGAGGCCGCCGGCATGTTCGACTCCTCTCAATCCGCGTTGGAGCGGAAGCGAGAGACGCTGAAGTGGGTCATGGCTGAGTTCGTGACGTGGGACCGGCGGAATGCGACCGAGGGGACAGGGCTTGTTGTCTTCCGTCCACGGGTCTCCCGAGAAAAATTGGTCAAGGAAGGTGGCTATCCCCCCGCTCTCACGAAGGACCCCTGGAACCTGTCGCCGGACGAGGCGATTGATCTGCTAACCCTCCTGCTGAACACGGTGCGCCAAACTGGCGCAGTCACATATCCGGACGGAGTCCTTGCGACCGACGACATCTTCGCGCCCCGGAATCGTGAACTCTTCATTCGGATGAGCGAGACGGGCCGTGGGATACTCTCCTGGCTTCCGATGCGCCACACCAACCGCCGTATTGAGTTGCTCGAGCGCCTGCTTCAGCGGACTGCTCCGCACCTGACCGAATCCGAGCGCCACGAGCGCGCTCTCCACGCGCTGGGCGGAATTTGGCGTTTCCTAACTCTGGGAGCGTCCTGGAGTCAGTTCCTCCGACTAGAGACACATCCGGTCGAAGGAGCACTGTTCCGCTTAGACCATCGGCTGTGGGAACTGGCTTACGCAGGGCCTGGCGCGCCAGATGCCGCCTGGTATCAGTGTGATCGTTGCGGTGTGTTGTCGCACATCAACCTTCGGGGTCTCTGCCCGACGCTGCATTGCCAGGGTACCCTGCAACCCATCAAGTCCGACTCGCCGATCCTCGCGGAGAATAACTACCGGCAGGTTTACCTGGGACTGCGACCGGTTGCCCTGCGCGCTGAAGAGCACACCGCCCAATGGACCAGTGAGCGTGCCGCTGAGGTGCAACAAGCCTTCATGGCGGGGGACGTCAATGTGCTCTCTTGCTCTACGACATTCGAGTTGGGTGTCGATGTCGGTGAACTGCAAGCCGTACTCCTCCGCAATGTACCACCGAAGACCGCCAATTACGTTCAGCGTGCTGGTCGCGCCGGGCGACGAGCCGACTCCGCGGCGTACATCCTGACCTATGCACAGCGTCGCTCGCATGACCTCGGCTTCTTCCGCCAACCGGAGCGGATGGTTGCGGGCCGGATCGTTCCGCCTGCGATCGCTATTGACAACCCGAAGATTGTCCGGCGCCACGTCCACTCAGTGGCGCTAGCCGCCTTCTTCCGTGAGGCCAGGGAGCGAAACATCCTGCACTTCCCCCTCAACGTCGGTGCCTTCTTCCGACCTGAAGACGAGGTGGAGCGGCAGGGGCCCTACTTGCTCGCCCAGTTCCTCGCCGGGCGTCCGCCTGAGGTTGAGGAGGCGCTGACGCGGATCGTTCCACTCAAACTCCATGACAGCGTCGGCATCAAGAGTTGGGCTTGGGTCGATCAGCTCGTTGGCTCAGGGGAGGGTATCCTGGATGCCGTCGCTACCCTCATTAGGGACGACGTGCGGGTGCTGCGCCAATTAGCGAAGGAGGCAATGGCCAGCGAGAAAGGCGGCCTGCACGATCACTATCAACGCATCATCAGAACCGTACTGGGACGCGACCTGCTTGGCTTCCTCGGCACGAGCAATGTGCTCCCGAAGTACAGCTTTCCGACGGACGTCGTCGAACTCAAGACAAACCATATCGCCGAGCCTGTGGCCCGGCAGGTGTCCCTCAGCCGCGACCTCCGGCTGGCACTCAGCGACTATGCGCCCGGCAGCGCCCTTGTCGCAGGCGGCCGCGTCTGGCATAGCCGCGGTATTGTCCGGCATCCACAGCGTGGGTGGGATACATGGCACTACGCCGTGTGTCCGCAGTGCCAGTCGTTATCGCGCTCCCGCGAGCCGGTGAATTGCTGCACTGTCTGCAACGAGCCGATCGATCATGCCTATGAAGGGCTGCGGGGCCAGTTCATCGTGCCGGAGTTCGGCTTTATTGCAGACCCGGACGCACCGCCGCACTCGGGGGAGACGCGGCCGCCTCGGATCTACTCGTCCCGCGTGTACTTTTCTCACCAACGGAGTACTGATCCTGAGCCAACTGGCGTCGCGGTGATCGTCAATAACGAAGAGGGCTACGAGCGGCGGATGGGTGCATTGATCGCGCGCTACTCACGCCGGGGTCAGCTTTCGGTGGTGAACGTTGGACCGTACGGTCGAGGTTTCCGTATCTGTGAGCAGTGCGGTTATGCCGAGCCGGCACCGCCTCCCCGGCAGGTCGGGAGCGGTAAACACAGGTCGCGAGCGACCCATCCGAAGCACATTAACCCACGTACCGGAAGAGAATGCCGTGGTTACCTCAGGAGCTACCACCTGGGACATACCTTCGAGAGCGACGTGCTGGCAGTGGAGTTCTCGGGTATCCCGATGACACGAGCCGAGGCTCGCTCGGTACTCTACGCTCTCCTCGAAGGTGGGAGCAGAGCCCTGGGCATCCAGCGCGATGATCTGGACGGCACGCTCTACGGTGCGGATGGCGCTAGTCAGACATTGATCCTGTTTGACGACGTGCCGGGTGGGGCGGGGCATGTGCGAAGGATTGGGCGAGCGCTGAGGGAGGTGCTGGACGAGGCGTTGGAGGTCGTGCGTGATTGCTCGTGTGGCGCGGAGACCAGTTGCTACGAGTGCCTGCGCTCGTTCCGCAACCAGTTCTGTCACGAGGAACTGTCCCGCGGGGCGGCAGCACGCGTGCTCGCGCGGGTGCTACAGGCGTAGGGTGGGTTCCGCCCCGGCCCCGATTGGTGCACCGGGGCCGGGCGCGGTCAGCCTGCGTTAGGGAAGCATGTCGGTGACGATGGGGACGTAGCTCTGGAAGGCTTCGGCGTACTTGACGTCGCGGTTCTGGCCGTTGCGGCGCGCGTGGTAGCCCCGCGCCTCTGCGAGTTGCCGGTGGAACTCGATGAGGTAGGTCTGGGTCGGGACGCACTGCATGGCCTTGAGCTTGGTTTCGAAGTCCTCGGTGATGTCGACCAGGATCTCCGGCTTGAACTCGCTCATCTCGGTCTGGTGCGGCTCGAAGCCGAACAGGCGCGGCGGGGCGATCGGCGGGATCTCCGGCATGACCCCGGCGGCCCCGGCCAGCAGCCGAGCCTGGACCGTCGCCTGGTGCACCACGGGGTGGTCCGGGTTGAACGGGTCCTTGTGGCCGTGGGTGAGGATGATCGAGGGCCGGACCTCGCGGAAGAAGCGGACCAGCCGATCCATGACCTCCGGGGTGATCTCCATCGGGTAGTCGATCAGGTCGAAGAAGTGGAGCCGGCAGCCGAGCACCTCGGCCGCGCGCGTCGCCTCCTCCCGGCGGATCCGTGCGACCTCCTCATAGGTCTGCCCCTCGGTGCGCCAGAGGCTGGCCGACTCGCCCCGCACCCCGAGCGACATGATGACTACGTTGACGTCCCAGCCGTGCCGCACGTACTTGGCGATGGTGCCGCCGGCTCGCCAGACGAAGTCCGCCGCGTGGGCGCTGACGACCGCCATGGATCCAGCCATCTGCTCACCGTTCCTTTCCACGCCCGGGGGCCATGCCGTGCGTGACGGCAATACCTGCACGGTCTCCCCTGCGTCGCTTCACCTCCGTCGCGTGGGCAGTCTACGCGACCTCACCGGCCCGGGCAAGCGGGTAGTCCAGGCCGAATATGGGCGCATTTGACGGCGCCCCGGGCCGGGCGGTATTGTCCCGACGGGCCGATGTAGATGCATGATCTGTCCAGCGAACACACCGTCCGGTCGCGCAGGGCGAGCGACGCGCCTGCCGCGCTCCTGGGCGGGTTTGAAGGGACGTGGAGGTGGAGCACCAGTGAAACCGTGTGTCATCCCGACGATCGAACGGCCGGATCCGGCCGTGATCCAGGCCCTTGCCGGGCACGGCGTCGCCACCGTGCACGAGGCGATGGGGCGCCACGGCCTGCTCGACGTTGCCATGCGCCCGATCAAGGAGGGCTGGTCGATCTGCGGGCCGGCGGTCACCTCGCTGAATCACGTCGGCGACAACCTGATGATCCACGCGGCGCTCGACGTCTGCCAGCCGGGTGACGTCCTGGTTATCACGACGACCGCGCCGACCACCTGCGGGATGGTCGGCGAGCTCCTGGCGCGGCAGGCCAAGGTGCGGGGTGTCGCCGGGATCATCATTGAGGGGGGCGTCCGCGACGTGGCCGACCTGCGGGAGCTCGACCTCCCCATCTGGTCGACGGCCATCTCCGCAGCCGGCACGGTCAAGGCCACCCCCGGCTGGGTGAACGTCCCCGTGGTCTGCTGTGGCGTGCACATCCGGCCCGGTGACATCGTCGTCGCCGATGATGACGGAGTGGTCGTCGTCCCGCGAGAGTCGGCCGCGCAGGTTGCCGAAGCCGCCGCGGCCCGCACCGCCCGCGAAGAGGTCACCCGCGGCAAGATCATGGCCGGGGAGCTGACCCTGGACCTCCACGGCCTCCGCCAGTACCTCGCCGACAAGGGCGTGACCTGGACCACGCCGAAGTAGGGTCCACCCGCGCCACATGCACTACCCACGACGGAACACCGGGGGCGGTGTCCGCCCCCGGCTCCCTACTCCTCCTCGAATCCGTGAGTCTCGAACTTCAGCGTGCGGGCGTTCTCGCTGACCGTCCGAACCACGTGGTCGGGCGCGCCGTCGGGAAACTCTTTCGCGACCTCGCCATCCTCTGCGGGCAGCCGGGAGAGACGCTCGATCACCTGGCCTGGACGGTCGACGGCATCGAGCACATGAAGCGCGCTGCCGACCTCCTTGCGCACGCCGAGATCCCGATCGAAGCCGGCCCCGGTTGCCACAGCATCGGCGGCAACCGCTTCACCTATTTCTGGACGACGGACGGAAACCGCTACGAACTCTCCGCCGAGGATAGCCCGCGTCCTGAACACACGCGGCGTCCCAACCATCTGGGACGACACCCCTGGCCTCTTCTCCCCCTGGGGCATCACTCCGCCCAAATCCTTCGCGAGGGGGGCGTAGCCTGTCGATTGCGCCCCGTTTCGCCTCATCCGGTGCATCAGCCGTGGCCGGCTCGCGTGCGCGGCAGCACTTTGGCGCCTCCGGGCCACGTGGCCGACACACTGTTACCACTGGCGAACCCACGAGTGTGAGCGAGCGCTCGTGCCAGAGCCACTCTTCCAGATAGGAATCCGGCAAGGTGCAACAAAGACCAACGCCCTCCCTCTAGAAGAAGAGGGCGTTGGTCTTTCTTGTCCCACCTAGTTATCTCCTGGTGAGCCGCCAGGGACTCGAACCCCGAACCCGCTGATTAAGAGTCAGCTGCTCTGCCAATTGAGCTAGCGGCCCGTTTGTTCTGGCGTCTGTATGGGTCAGCGGTCTCGTGTCTCGCCGGTGCGCGATTAATGGCGATTGGGTGATAGACACCCCGACCCCGAGCGCCAGTGAAAGTATAGCACAAACCGGCGCGAATTCCAGGAATCCCTGGGAATGTCGCCAGCACGTGGTGCACCATGCGGGCCGATGCAGTCCATCACCTGATAATCGGGGACATCTCTTCAGAAGCCGACCGTTGCAGGTGACGTGGGAGAAGGCGGAGCGGCTGGGGCGAGGAAACGAGTAACGGGAAGATGCTCGTTGGATGCTCTCCACGCGGCAGCGCGGGAATTAGTCGTCCGCGGTATGGATCGCCGTCCTTTCGGCAGTAGATGACGTCTGCTTGTCCGCCACCGCGAATAATGCGGCCGTCGATGGCGAGTCTGGCTGCTCCGAGTCGTTCGCAGGTGGACGCTGGCGCAGCTCTGCCAGAGCCTTCACAAGGGTCGTGGCCTCGTCCTTCAACTGCGCGAAGCGGCGGGTGAGCGACTCCGGCGATGCATTCGCGATCTCTTGGTAGTAGGGATCTGTGGGCGAAGGCGTCAGCCCGGTCACATCCACAAGCCGCAGGAGCGGCGCGAAGGGGAAGCCGCGCTGCGCGAGGGCGCGGACTGTGTCCTCGGAGAAGGCCCAGGGCCGGTTATCGCCGAAGAGGTCGGGGGTGCGGCCGCGTGCGATCTCGATGAGTGCCACCCGTAGCAGGAGCTGCCGGGCCCGCTCCTCGAGTGAGAGGCGCTCGGCCTCCCGTCGCTGCTCGGCGACCATGGCCTCGCGCTGAGCGAGATCTTCCAACTGCCGGCGGAAGTCGGCCTCGGCCGCTGCGCGGGCCGCGGGGGACCACCGCAGGTCGCCGTCGAGCGCTCGTTCGAGATCGACCAGCCGGGCGAGAGCGCGTGCCCGCTCGCCGTCGGGTTGGTAGTACGCCCGAAGGGACACCGGATTGTCGGCGGAGCAACAGAGCACGCCCACGTCGCCGTCGGAGCGCGCGGGGGGCTCGACCTGGGACAGCAGATCGTCCAGCAACCGGTCGCCGTAGCTGAGGAGGCGCACGGTGTCCGGGTGGGCGTCGAACACCTCGCGGTCGAAGGTGACGGCCACCTGGCCGTCGCCGTGAGCCAGGAGCCAGGCCTTGGGGAGGTCCGGATGGGGCTTGAAGCGCCCGCGGAGGGCGGGCGCCTGGGTCAGCACCCGTTCCAGGTCGGCCAGTTCCACTGGCGTCCCGCCAAACGACGCCCCCGGTTCCTGGTCGAGGTAGTCGTCCAGACTCATCAGCGCGACCTGCTGCTGGTCGATGTCGGCCTTGAGCGCAGCGATCTCCGCCTCCAGGCGCTGCTCACGCTCGGACGCGCCAAGCATCGCCAGCGTCTCGATGGAGCGCGACACCCGCGTCAGGATCGGCTGGAGATCGCCCACCACTTCGGTGAACCAGTCGATTCGGTCGCTCAGCCGCTCGTAGACGCGCGCCTCGATGGTGTCCGCGTAGAAGAAATTGCGCACCCAGACGACCGGGTACTGCTGGCCGATGCGGTCTACGCGCCCGATCCGCTGCTCCACCCGCATCGGGTTCCAGGGCATGTCGTAGTTGATCAGCACGCCGCAGGTCTGCAGGTTCAGGCCCTCGCTCGCCGCCTCGGTGCAGAGGAGGATCTTGATTCGCTCTCCTTCGCGGAAGGCGTTCTTGATCTCCTCCTTGGTCGTCGGTACCCACTCGCCGTCGCGCCACTCTTCGCCGCCGCGGCCGGAGTAGCAAGCGACCTGATTACCGTAGACCTCGCGCAATGCCTCGCGCAGGTCGTCCATCGTGTCGGTGTACTGCGTGAAGATGACGACTGTCTCACGCTCGCGGAAGATCTCCCCCAGCATCGTCATCAGCCGCTCACGCTTGGAATCGCTGCTGAGCCGGCGGATGTCGTGGAGGAAATCCTCAACGTACCGGATCTCTTCCCGGTACCCCTCGGCCAGCGCCTCCGGCAGCTCCTCCGTCATGTCCCAGTCGAGCTCGGCCTCTTCCAGGTCGTCGTCGGTCAGCCCCGGGTCGCTCGCCTGGCCGCGGAGGAAGTCGAGTCGCCGCGCCAGGCTGCGCTCGATCGCGGCGAAGCTGGAGGTGAGGCGGCGGCGGTAGACGGTCATGATGAAGCCGAGACCGCGTCGCTCCCGCTCGTAGCGGGCGTAGAACTCGGCGATGTACTCCTCGATCCGGTCGTAGAGCTCGCGCTCCTCGGGCGTCATCTCGATCCAGATCGGTTGCGGATCACGCCGGGGGATCACGGCCTGGATCAGCCCGCGGCGAGCGTACTCGCGCAGCAGTGCGCGGGTGTTGCGGAACATCAGTCGCCGGAGCGGTGTGTGGCGCTGGGCGTACTGGTGAGCGACTGCCCGTGCTTCGTCCGAGAGTCGCTTGATCTCGATGGCAGCGCGGGATGATGTCGTCGCCACATCCCGCACGCGCTGCCAATCGACCGGGCCGATCCTCCGGAGGGCCGTCGCCGTCAGCAGCGGATCCTCTTGTCCGCCGCTTCCCAGCTCGTCGCGCACCATCTCGAAGACGAAGTCCCAGTCGACCTCGTCGAACGGCTTGCGCAGCTCGCGGAAGAAGCGTAGGAAGTTCCGTTCGTCCGCGCCCCAGCGCCCGCCCAGCCCCAGGAGCATCAGGAGGTCCCACACCTCGACCGGGTCCACCTGCATCGGCGTCGCGGTCAGCAGGAGCATCCCCTGCGTCCGGTGTCGCAGCGCCCGCAGCAGCTCCAGCAACCGGTTGGGCCGGTAACGCCCGGAGAGGAAATCCTTCCGCCGGGCGTGGTGCGCCTCGTCCACGACGACCAGATCCCAGGGGAGTGCAGCGAGCACCTGGGATTGCCGCTCGCGCCGCTTGACGAGCTGACTGGAGGCGAGCAGGATCGGCTCGCTGTCGAACGGGTTCGGTGTGGTCGGCTCGCGCTCCTCACCGAAGACGGTGACGAAGCGGCCGCCGTCGTAGCGGGGGACGTCGAGGAGGAATTTCTCGTACAGCTCCTCCTGCCACTGGCGCATGACGCTGCGCGGCGTGAGGATCAGGCACCGGCGCACCCGCCCCGACAGGAGGAGCTGGCGGATCGCCAGCCCCGCCTCGATCGTCTTGCCCAGACCCACCTCGTCGGCGATCAGGAAGCGCTCCGGGAAGCGGGCGACGATCGCGTCGCTCACCCGCGACTGGTGCGGCCAGGGCTGGACGGCCGCCGTTGCGGAGCCGAGCCGCTCGGCGCCGGGCAGGAACGGGGCATCGCGCAGGTACTGGACGAGGATCCGCGACCGCTGATCGTCGTCCGCCCGCGAGCCGACGACGTAGACCACACGCTCCTCTTCGATGCCGACCGGCACTGGGTCCGGCTCGAGCGGATCACGTGTGGGCGTCTCCTCCGGGCGGAAGTCGATCAGCCGCTCGCGGACGGCGCGAGGGACCGGGAGCGCGATCCAATCTCGCTCTGTGCCGTCCCAGAGTCGCTCGAAGCGCTGGACCACCTGGGCCAGGTATGGCGCTGAGCCGTCCCACGACTTGTAGACCGAGAACTGCTCGTAGTTGTGCCGCCAGCCAAACTCCGACTCGTTGACACTGCCGCTGAAGGCGATCTGGTTCCCGGCGGCGTCGGTGAAGATCCCCTCCTTGGCGTGGTAGTAGTCCCGCGCCGTATCTCCGGGAAGCGGCGCGCCGTCCGGCCCCAGCGGGAGGACGACCCGGATCTCCAGCGTCCCCGCCGCCACCATCCAGGCGAGCACCTCGAGGCGCCGGCGCATCAGGAGGTCTTCGGGGTCCTGGAGCAGGGCCAGGAACTTCAGACCGATCCGCTCGGCCAGGTCGTAGCCCCGTTGGATCGCTGCGATATCGTCCGGGTCGAGGCTGGCGCCGACGAGCAGCCGCATCCGCCCGCCGTTCTGGATCAGGCGGGCGACCCCCGCAGCCGCCACCGCCAGCGCGGCGCTGGAGAAGAACCCGGCGGCGCGGTCGTAACGCACGCTCCGCTCCAGCGCCGGGATGTAGAACCCGTGCAGCCGGTCGTCGGCCGGGCCGTAGGAGATCTGGAACGGGTAGTCGCGGAGCAGGATCGGCACAGACTACTCCTCGTCCTCCTCGGACTCGTCGCCCTCCGCGTCGTCGAAGAAACCCTTCTGCCGCACGACCTCGGGCGGGGCCTCCTCTGCCGGGATCTCCAGGTCGTCGAAGAAGGCGAGTCGCAGCCGCTCCAGCGTCTCGGCCTCGGGCCGGACGAAGGCATCCTTGACCTTCGTGCGCGGGACGGCGTTGATCAGCGCCTGGAGGCAGGCTCTGAAGCGGCTGTCGCTGCGCAGGCCGGTGCGCTGGAGGAACTGTTCGCAGGCGCGCGAGCCGTCCTCGTCGTAGATGAGCATGGCCGTGTGCACGGTGTCGATCAGGCTTGGGAAGGTCTCGGCGTCCGGATCGACCACACCGCGGCGTCGCCGTTCGGCCGGGGTCTGCAGCACCACCGTACTCGCCTTCTTCTCCACCAGCCGCTCGCGGCGGACGATGTCCTGCTCCAGATCCAGGCCGAGGGCGAGGGCGAGCTTGCGTGCCTCATCGGCCGGGAACTCGGCGGCCTTGAAGGCGTCCCAGGCCATCAGGTACCAGTCGGTGGCCGAGTCGAACTGCACCGGGCGGCCGAGGAGCAGGCCCTCCTTGCGCAGGCCGATCACTTCGGCGCGGGCGAGATCGAGCGCCACCTCCGGCCGCAACGGCCTAGGCTGACCCGTCTTCGGATCGACCTCGCTGGTCAGCACCGGCCACCGTTCGGAGATGACGGAGAGGGCGGGGCCGAAGGCGCTGATGTAGAGGTCCACGCCGCCGATGCCCATCGCGGCGAACTCGGCCGCCCGCTCGCGCGCCACCCGGCGCACCCGGCCTTTGATGTCCTCCCACCAGACCGGCTCGCTTGCCGCCTCTCGCTTGCGACAGACGAGGAGGATCGTGCTCGCCGCCGCGTTCTTCTTCGCCTGGTGCAGGCTGTGCTCGCTCTCGGTGTGTACCGGCCACGAGGCTTCGATGCGAAAGCCGGCGGCGATGAGTGCCATCGCGAGGGTGTCCCAGGCCTCGACCTGCTTGTGGGTGAACATCACGGTCAGGACGCCGTCCGGCCGCAAGACACGGTGGCACTCGCGGAAGATCGCCGCCATCTTCCGCTCGTAGTCCTGGCGGGCGAGTTCGCGGCGCTTGGGTCCGAAGTCGGCGAAGCGGGCCGGGTTGGCGACCGCCTCATCGTCCTTGTCGGTCAGCTCGGCGCGGAACCAGTCCGGGTAGAGATCGCCGACGGTGCGCTTGAGCCAGACATAGAAGAAGTCGGACAGCTCGCTGTACTGGACGTTGTCGTAGTAGGGCGGGTCGATGCAGACGAGGTGGACGGAGCCGGTGGCGACGGTGCTCAGGTCGGCGGCATCACCCTGGGTGACGTGCAGCCGCTCGACCGGGGACTCGCCATCTCGGTCCCAGAGCGGAAGGCGCGCGGGCTGTGCGAGCTTCGCGATCCCCTTGTAGGCATCCACGACCTGGTCAATGGCCCAGTCGAGGCCCTTTCCTGCAACTACGAGCGCCATCTCGCCGTAACTCCACTTCATGGCGAAGTCATGGCGATCGAATGTGTTCGCGAGGACCTGACGCTGGGGAACCCACCGCGCCATGTACGAGTTCCGGTCTGCGACCTTGTCGACGGCGAAGGCGAGGTAGGTCCGGACAGCGCGCGCCTGGTCCACCGGCAACTCGCGTTCGATCTCGGCAGCTAGCTCGCGCAGTACCTCCACGGTCGTGCCGAGTGCCAGGAGCTGGCGCGGCGAGAAGAGATCCCGCCAGCGGGTCATGCCGTAGTGTCGTGGCCGTTGGTCGTTGCTGACGAGGGGTACCTCCTCATCCGGGACGATCCCATCGGCGAGCCAGCCGGGCAGCCTTCGGGCCAGTTCCTCCTCCGCTGCCGCTACCGCTGCGAAGTCCGCTGCGCTCGGGGGGCGGAACTCGGTGCCGCGTTCGGTCTTGACTCCGACGGCGTAGAGTTGCTGGCCCATCCGCCCGGCCTGCGCCTCGCGCTTGATGTAGTCCCCGTCGATGACGTCTCCGGTCCAGGGCGAGACGGCGACGCCGCGGCGGATCGTTCCCTGGTCAGGCTTGGCGCGCTCGGCTTCCTTTCCCCGCACGATCTCGAAGCGGCACTCAGGCCAGTCCGGCTGGCAGAGAAGCTTGACCGCGATCGGATCGGACCCCTTCTGGAGCCACCAATTGGGGGAGAGCGGTACCGGTTTGCCCGTCACCGGGCAGGCGACCGTGCGCGCCCAGAGGTAGAACAGCGGCGGATGAGTGCCCGAATCAGTGGCAAAATACCGTCCCATCCGGTCTCGGACTCGTCGGCTCAGTTCTCCCCCCCAACGTTGGATGACCGCGGCGAACTCAGGGCCGAAGAGGGCGGGGAAGTCCAGGGTCGCTTCGAGGATCACATTCGCTACTGGATTGAGTTCGTTGGCATAGGTAGTAAACCCGTACCGGAGCGACTCAAACGGGATGGATCCCCCGCCCGCGGTCGGGTCAAGAACCGCGAGCGTGTCAGTTCCCCAGGACCAGCGCAGGAGGTTGCGAAGGGTAGAGAGGTCATCTTCAGAGGGGTTGACACTGAATGCGCGAGGGTAGGAGTACACGTTTGGCACAAAGCGGCCCGTCTGCCTAGCCCAGGCCAGTATCCTCCGCGCGGCCACGGGGTCTCCCTGGATACCGAGCAGGCGCATAAACCACGCCCGGTAGCTCTCCTCAGACGGGAAACGCTCCAGCAAGTCCGACGGCCAGTCCGCTCGCCAGGCCGGCAGGATGCTGGCGAGGATCGCAGCCCGGCTGACAGTGAGGGGACGGCGTGCCCACCAGACATGTAGGAAGTAAAGCGGCGGGAGCGCGCTGCTCGCACCGCGCTCGCGCTGGCTCTCCGCACCAATCTCCGCGATCGGCAGCCAGCGCTCGATCAGCAGCTCCCCGTTCGTCGTCCTTTGGGCGGGCTCAGTCGTCCCGGCCTCGGTTACCCCGTCCACGGCTATTCCTTCCCCTCATCCTTGACTGCTCAATGCCCTGAGCGTTCGCCAGGTACCTGGCACGGTGATCGAGTGTCGGGGCCTCGGTGTGAGTCTCAGTGGCTCCCGGTGTCCTCCGAGCCGACCTCCGTATCTGGCCTTGAATTCTGCTTCTTCTTTGCGCTGCCATGGCCCCGATGCTGGCTGAGCGGTTCGTCACAGAGTCGGATTACGTTGCCGCTCTGGTCTTCTATCCGCTCATAGTACCGATCGTTCTTCCGATCGATGATGCGGTGAATGCGGTTCCAGACCCCAGTCTTTCGGAAGAGCGAATCACCTGACCGGATCTCAAGGAACGGCTTCCCCCGGCCTCCCTCTTTCGCCTTCATACGAATAAACTCTCGCGATTCGAGGGCCGCCTTCAGTGTGGCTTTTATGCGGCGGTTCCTTGACCCGCACTCGGGACAAGCGTCATCCTCCGCTTTCAGCGTAGCACCACAGTCTGCACAACGTATGACGGGCGAAACATTATGGTTGCGATCGGCTGCGTCCCCCTGCCCACCGTTCACAGTCACACCCTCACACCTCAGCCACTGCGAAACAGGAAGCCCAGTGTCATCGCGCCGTGCTCGACGAGATCCTCAGTCGCGCGCCAGCAACACCCGTAGGGCGCGCTGGGCCTGGCGTCCGTTACCGCTCGCGACACACTTGCTGAACCAGTAGTAGGCCTCCTCCGCCGGCATGTTCCGGATCCCCGCGGCGATTGCCTCCATGCGCACCACTTTCGTCAGCGGTCGCAGGGCGAGGAACAGAAGGCCAAGGCGGACGCCGGTCTCCTCGCTCACCGGCAGCGTGGCCGCCTGGCTTGGCCGCAGTGTGGTTGGCCGGTGCCCTTCGCGCCGGAGCGCGTCGAGGATCTGGTCGATCGCGACCTGGAGCGGCGTGCCGCGGAGCGTGGCGAGGTGGCGCATCTCCGCGTGGCTGCTGCCGTTGCTCGTGAGGCGCTGCTGCCAGAGCGCAAGTCGGTAGCGGTCGCCTTGCTCGGGCAGCACACGGAGTTCGAAAGCGAGCGGCTGCCGGTCGCTCACCAGCGCACCTCCGTGTCTTCCGTCGCCGGCGTCGCCTCAACGGTGAGCCGGCCGAAGCCGAGTTGGTCGAAGATATCGCGCATCTGGGCGAACTGGTCGCTATCGACCGCCAGCCCGTCGGGGAAAGTCACCTGGAGAGTCATCTTGACGGTAAGCTTGGCGGCTTCCTTGCCAAACTCGTCGGTGACGGTCTTGAGACGCTTGTAGCGGTCCCATGTGCCGTTGAACTTCAGATGGAAGTATTCGTCTTGACCGAATTCAATCGTCAGTTCTTGCTCCACCCGGAACTGCCCCTTACCGAGCTGTGGGATGGCCAGACCGAGCGCGCGTGCCTCATCGGCGCCCGCCTTTCCGGCACCGTCGAGTCGTATCGTGAGGCTGGTGATGGTGTCGACTCGGTTGTCGGCGCACTGGTCCGCGATGGCCTGGAATACCTGAGCCGGCGCGCCCTCGGCCGCGATCCGCGGTGGCGGCGGTGGCGGTGGCGGAGGTTCGCCCCCGTTGTCCGGGTCGATCACTCTGCCGCAGGCGCACTGGTCCACCGGGTTGCCGCACAGGGGGCAGTGGTCGACGGGAGGTGGCTGCTCTCCCTTGATCGCGATACCCAGCCGTCGGGCCTCGTCGGGCGTGTACAGCAGCGCGTCGTCGCTGAGCTGGACAAGCGGAGCGGGCGACACTTTCCCGTAACCCACCGCCTCGTGGGGGTCGAAGTAGACCCACAGTTCCTGCTGGATGCCGTCCCGGATCGCTCGCTTGAGCTGGTTGACGTCGAGCAGCATCGGCAGGCTGAGCCGCTTGGCGAAGGCCCGCCGCAGGTCCTCGGTCGTCATCTGTGCCTGGCCGACGTCCCAGGCCCGGGCCTTGACATACTGTGCCGGCATCTGGGCGTCGTCGGCGGTCCGCACCTTGTCGATCTGCCGCAGAACGCGAAGTACGACGGTGGACTGGTCCGACCGTACGTCGCCCTGATCCTGGGCGGGCAGCACCTCGCGCGCCAGACCGGCGGCGGCGCGGGGGGCGTCGGCGCTCGGATAGTAGAGGTAGCGGTAGGTCCGGGTGATCGCGACCCGCAGTTCCAGCTCGGCGCTGTCCTGCATCTGGCGCAGCTTCTTCTTCTGCTCCTCGGTGAAGGGCTGCATGCGGTCCGGGTCGCCGGCAATCCGGCCGATCGCCAGGTAGCGCCGCGCCTTCTCGACGAGGTCGTCCACCTGGTCGCGGTCGGCGACGAGGAAGACGAGGTTGTTCTTATAAATTCGGTACCCCTCGGCCGAGCCGGCGTGCGTGAAGAGCCGGGCGACCAGGTCGGGCGGGGCGGGGTCGGTCGCCGTCGCCGTGGCCGCGTCGTAGTGGACGACGACCAGTTTCGGCGCGCGGGCGTCGTCGTCCACGTCCCCCGCCTCGCTCGGGAAGTAGACCGGCTCGAAGATGCCGCGCTTCCAGACCTGGCGGATGCGCTCGTCGAGGAGCTGCTTCGCCCGGGTCGTGCCGACGAGGGACATCTCGTCGGCCACGATCTTATTGAGCGATGGCTCGGTCTTGAACTGGTAGCGCTGCCCGTTGTAGTCGAGGAACCAACAGGCATCGACCAGGCGCTCCGTGGCGCGCTGCACCAAGGCGGGGTCGTCACCGGGCGAGACGACGGCCAGCAGCAGGTCGGCCGGGTCGACGCCGGAGGCGACGCCCTGGGTCAGGCTGTGCAGGAAGATCGTCGTTGCGACGCGCTGGGCGTAGGGCGGCTTGCCAGCCGCGACCCAGCCGCTGTCGATCGTCTGTGCGTGCGAACGGGTGCCGGGGAGCACGCTGGCGATGTCCGCCTCGATGACCTGCTTGTAGGCCGGGCGGTCGAGCCGGCTGGTGAGGTCGTCGGCAATCTGCGGCACGGCGAGATCCAGGTGATGGGGGTGGATCAGATACGTCTGGGGCGGACGGGTCTCCCAGAGGCGCCTGACAACGAGTGCGAGGAGGCGCAACGCGCCGCGGGTCTTCTGAAAGTTCGGGATCGTTGAGGTCTTGCGGTTGAGCGTATTGAGCAGTTCCGGGTGGAACGGGTAGGCGGACGCCATCTCGGTGGCGTAGTCCGCGCGCGCCGCCCGCTGGGGGAGGTCGGCCCGCTGGTCCAGGAGTTGGCGGTAGTACTGGTGGTAGCTGTCGGCCACCGCCTGCGCGGCATCGTGCTTGATCGAACGGAAGAGACGGTGGGTGACGATCTTCGCGATTTCCGTCTCGCCGGTCGGGGTGATGACCCGCTCCTGGCGGGCGCTGATGCGGCGGGCCTCGGCCAGCTCCTCGCGCAGCTCGTCAGACTCCCGGCCGAAGGCGTCGCTTGCATCGGCCAGGGTGAGCACCACCACGACCCGCTCCTGGCTCGCGGCGAACTCAAGGAGCGACATGAGGAAGGCGACGGTCTGTTCAGCGAGGTCGCTTTTCCCTGTTCCAGTGGTGATCGCCTTGGCGGTGCGCAGGTGACGCGCGACCTCGTCGAGCATGATCAGCGCAGGGGCGTCCCCGATGATCTGCTGCCAGATACCGGTGCCGGGGGCGGCCTTCGACTGGCGGTCGCTTTCGGCGACGAGCTGGTAGCCGGCGAGGCCGCCGAGCTGGTAGGCCAGCTCACCCCAGAGGGTGTAGGTGGTGACGTCCCGATGCAGGATGCCGCTGGACGGGTCGAGGTCTGAGCCGACGACGCCGGCGATGCGGACGGTGCCCGGGGTTGGGATGAGGTTGGAATCCACGACCCGACTGGCGGCCTCGCTGCCGCGGGCGGCGTGGTAGAGCGCGATGAGGTTGTGGGTTTTTCCGCCCCCGAAGGACGTTTCGAGCCGGATGATCGGGTTGCTGTCGGGACGCCGACCGGTCAGCCGGCCGAGGGCTTCTTCCAGGAGCGTCTTCAGCCCCGCGGTGAGGTAGGTGTTGTCGAAGAACGTCTGAGGATCTTGGTAGACGGCCTCCGCTGTGCCATCGATGACGTCCTTGAGGCGGGCGGCGAAGATCTCCTCCTTGAGTTCTCCAAGGAGCACCTCAGGGCGTGGCTCACACGCGTCGAAGATCGTCAGCATCGCTCTCTTCCCGAGTTGTTGATCCCGACCACGACAGCGTTTGGCAGGAGGACCCCTGAGTGCCCCGACACGTCGGACCACCCCGGTGACTGTCGTGGACGGTTCGCTCTATCTGCGAATATCCTACCATGCCCCGACCTGGGTTCGGGTATGCCCTGTCGTGGAATAGGACTTCTGGTGAGGCCGGTTATCAGATGGTTGAAACCAGATAAGGTGCGTGAGCACCGTACGGAGGTACGTGCCCTCCACTGGGATCAGGCGCCAGCGCTCGGGTCTCAGGCGAGGTTGACTTCCGAGCACCGGCGACCGGGGTGGAGTGGAATTGGGGCGGGTGTTTCACCCGCCCCGCGTTGTTACTGGTCGGTGAGTTGGAGGCCGAAGAAGCGGGCGGCGTTGTCGCGGAGGATCTTGGGGCGCACGGTGTCTTTCAGGGGGAGGTCGGCGAACTCGCGGAGCCAGCGGTGGGGCGTCAGCATCGGGAAGTCCGAGCCGAAGAAGACCTTGTCCTGGATGAGGGAGTTGGCGTACTGGATGACGGTCTGTGGGATGTATTTGGGTGCCCAGCCGGAGAGATCCATGTAGACGTTGGGCTTGTGGCGGAGGATGGCGAGCTGCTCCTCGTGCCAGGGCCAGGCCGGGTGCGCCATGATGATGCGGAGCTCGGGGAACCGGGCGGCGATGTCGTCGATGTAGGGGATGGGACGCCCGTAGTCGAGCCGGATGCCGCCGCCGCCCGGCTGGCCGGCTGCGGCCATGGTCGTCCCGGTGTGGAGGAGGATGGCGAGGCCCAGGCGCTGGCAGGTCTCCCACAGGGGGTCGAAGCGTGGATCGTTCGGCGCGAAGTCCTGCACCGACGGGTGGAACTTGATCCCGCGCAGGCCGAGGTCGGCGCAGCGCTCGACTTCCGTGATCGCTGCTTTTCCCTTCCAGGGGTCGACGCTGCCGAAGCCGATGAAGACGTCCGGGTACTTCGCCACCCATTCGGCGATCTCTCCGTTGGAGATCTTGAGGCCGGTGCGGGTTTCGTCGTCGATGTCGAAGACGACGGCCATGCCGTTGAGTTCCCGGTACATCTCGGCCATGGCGTCCGGCTGGTCGCTCAGGCCCTCCGGGTTGGCGATCACGTAGGGGTCGGTTTTCAGGCGTGCTTTGTCGCCCGTGCGAAGGTGCACGTGGATATCGATGAACTCGATCATGATGTCGTCCTCATCCTGCTCGTCGGTTGCCACGGTCGGTCGGCGGCGACGCGCGTCAGGCGTCGCCGCGCACGACCACCTTGCGCTTCAAACTCCCGGTCGGCGCCAGCTCTTCATGCGGCACGAGGCGGATGTCGGCCCGGAAGATCAGCTTCATGCGGATCGCCTCTTGCAGCTCCTGCTTGAGCTGGTCGAGGTCGCCGGCCTCCGGGCCGTACGCGACCACGATCGGCACCGGTGGCTCGACGCGGGTGCCCGTGGCCGGCAGACGGATCTGGAACTCCCCGGTCGTGCGTGGGCGGAACGAGGTGATGACGTCCGCGACGGCGCTCGGGAAGACGTTCACGCCCTGGACGATGAACATGTCGTCAACACGGCCCACGCAGCGGATGCGGGTGCCGGTGCGGCCGCAGGAGCAGACGCCGGTGCCCTCGATGCGTACCAGGTCGCCGATCCGGAAGCGCACGAGCGGCACGCACTCGCGCTGGATCGCAGTGTAGACGATCTCCGCCAGCATGCCTTCCTTGGGTTCGACCGGCTCCCCGGTCTCGGGGTCGAGGAACTCGACGATGACGGCGCCTTGGCCGAGGAAGTGCATTCCGGCCTGGGCTTCGCACTCGCTCCAGATGACGGGCACGAAGTCGGCCGTGCCCATCGCGTCGTAGACCTTGCAGCCCCAGGTCTCTTCGATCTGCTGCCGGATCTCGGGGAAGCCGGCGCCTGGCTCGCCGCCGAGTGACATCGACTTCAGCCCCAGCGACCTGGGATCCAGGTTCAGCCGCTCGCGGGCGAAGTTGGCGAGGTAGTTGACGAAGGAGGGGCTGGAGACCATGTAGTCGACGCCGGTTTCCTGGAGCACGGAGAAGGTGCGCGCCGCCTCGGTGTTGCTGGACGGGAGCACGGTTGCTCGCATTGCCTGGAGCGCGTCGTAGAAGCCGAGTCCAGCGATGTACCAGCCCAGACTCACGGCGACCCAGGAGCGAGTGCCGGGGCGCACCCCGGTGGCCCAGAAGAAGCGCGCCAGCACCTCGTTCCACATCGCCGCGTCCGCGGCGGAGACGCCGATCAAGGTGGGACGGCCGGTGGTGCCGGATGAGGCGTGGATCTTGACGACCTCGGTCAGCGGGACGCAGGCGTGCTCACCGAGTGGCGGGGCCTTCTCCTGCGAGCGCCGGATCTCATCTTTCACCGTGAAGGGCAGCTCGTGCAGCGATCCCCGTCCGATGGCCAGGGGATCGACGCCGGCTTCTTCCCACTTCTGGCGGTAGAACGGGGAGCGCTCCCAGATCCACCGCAACTGCCAGCGCAAGCGTTCGTCTTCGAGGCGCCAGAGCCGGTTCGGGTCGATCGTCTCCATCGCCTCGTTCCAGTAGCGCCGTTCCGCCATCGTTCAACCATCCTCCCTGTCGTTGGCCGTGGCCTGGATTCCCTCCTCCTGCAGCATGGCGAGCAGCTCGGTGAGCTGGTGGACGGCGAGGTCCGGCACGTCGCCGGTCACGGCAGCGTCCGCGCTCGTGCCGGTGCGGACGAGCACCGTCGCGCTCCCCGCCTCGTGCCCCATCCGCAGCTCCAGGTCGAGGTCGTCCCCAACCAGCGTCAGGTCTTCCGGTCGTAGGTCGAGCATGCGGGCGATCGCCCGCAGCCCTTCGGGCGCCGGTTTGCCGGTCACGCGTGCTTCCTTGCCAGTGATCCAGGTGATCGCCGCGGCCACCGAGCCGGACCAGCCGGGCCGCGGGCCGCGCTTGGTCACGAAGACGGGTGCCAGGGACGTCACCAGGAGATCGGCGCCGGACCAGATCGCTCGGCTGGCTGCCTCGATTTGCTCGTAGGTGATGACCGTATCCCAGCCGACGAGCACCACGCCCGCTTGCTCCGCATCCGCCATCTCCACGATGGGGATCTGGCGCTCGCTGAGCGGCGCGCGCACGCCGTCCGTGCCCAGCACCAGCACGGCGCGGCCGGGGTACTCGTGGGCGATGATCTCGGCAGCCGTGACGCCCGGGGTGATCATCTGCCAGTCGTCGATCGGCAGGCCCGCCGCCCGCAGGCGCTCGGCGTACACGGCCGGTGGTTCGGTGCTGCCGTTGGTGAACAGCACGTAGGGGCGCCCCGATTGACGGAGCCAGGTGAGCAGGTCGACGGCCCCGGGAAGCGCGACCGCCCCGCGCCAGTCGGCGCCGTCGGAGACGGTCAGCGTGCCATCGACGTCAAACACGAACGCCTTCGCCTGCAGCACGTGCTGGAGGCGATGCCGGCTCTGCGTGTCCATCCGGAGCGATCCCCTTCCCCGTCGCGGCGGGGTCGTTCCGCCGCAGGATGACGCGCGTGTCTCCCTTCTGGAGATAGAAGTAGGTAATGTCGGTGCGTTTCGAGACTTCGGCGATGAGCTTTTTGAGCGGATGGTACGGCCCGGCGACCGGTTTGACCGGTCGGGTGCGCTTCCCGCTCAGGGCGGCGTCGACCTGCTCCCCGGGCAGTGCCCAGCGCAGCAGCAGCTCCTCGTCGGACAGGCGTGGGCCGATCTGACGGCGTAGGTCCTCGAGGGTCGGCTCTTCCAGCGGGACATCGAGCTCCCGCGCGCGGGGCATGGAGAGGACGCGGTCGCGCACCTCGGGGTCGATCGGGGCCGGCGGGTCGCCGAAGCGCCCGAGGACGTACTTGATGACCTCGTCCGGGGCACTCGCGTAGCGCTCACCGGACTGCACGTTGAGGAGGGCTTGCGTTGCGACGAGCTGGGAGAAGGGCGTGACCATGATGGGGTACCCCAGCTCGGCCCGCACGCGCACGATCTCCTCGAGGACTTCGTCGAACCGATCCGCCGCGCCGACCTCCGCGAGGTGCCGCCGCAGGGTGGTCACCATCCCGCCGGGCACCTGGTGGCGGTAGTAGGCGACGTCATATTCGAGGGGCTGGCCGATCCGATACTCCTTGCGCCGGGCGAGTTCGAGGAGGTGCTGCGAGATGCGCTCGATCGGCTCCAGGTCGATGTCCACCTCGAAGCCGAGCTCTCGGAGATTGGCGACGGTGCGGGTGATCGAGGGGAGCGAGGTGCCTTCGGCGAGCGGAGGGATCGCCGTGTGCACCGTCTCGACGCCGAGCTCGGCCGCGCGGAGATAGCAGAGGGGCGCCATGCCGGCATTGCAGTGCGAGTGGATCTCGAGGGGCATCGAGCCGAGGGCCTGGCGCATGGCTGGGACGATCGTCTCGACGCGCTCAGGGGTCAGCAGTCCCGACGGGTCTTTGATGTAGACGGTGTCGATCAGGTCGGTGGCGCCCGCCAAGGCGGCCGCGCACCCGACGTAGAACTCGTCGGTGTGCACCGGGCTGATGCTGTACACCAGGCCGGCGACCACCTGCTCCGCCCCTTCCTCGCGCGCGATCCTGGCCGCTTCCAGCAGAGCCGGCATGTTGTTCATCGGTTCGACGATCTGGATGCGCCGAATCCCGTGCTTGATGACGAGCTGCATGGCGAGACGGATGATCGCGCGCGGCGCCGGCTCCCAGGTGATGAAGCGCATGCCGGTCGTCATGAAGATGAGCGGCGTGTTGGGCATGAGCTGGCTGGTCAGCCGGATGCGCTCGAAGGGGTTCTCCTGGTGGTAGCGCACGCTGATCGCCATGTGCGTGCTGGTGGTGAAGTCGAGCGCCTTGAAGCCCACCTGGTCGAGCAGGGGCGCGACGGCGAGGACCGTCGGCGTGTCAATGCCGGTCGCGCTCCAGAGACTCTGATTGCCGTCACGGAGCGTGACGTCGATGAGCTGGATTCGCGACGTCATGCGCCCTCACTTCCCATGGTCCAGTCCCCGGGCGTGGTTCCCGGAGCAGCATCCGCCGTTTCCGCACCGATCAGGCATCCTCGGCACCCTCGGGGCGCACCATGAAGAGCGGTTGCCCTTTCTCCACGGCCTCCCCGTTCTCCGCGCAGACCGCGGTGATGGTGCCCTTGACCCCCGCGGTGATCGAGTGCATCAGCTTCATGACTTCGATGATGCAGACGACGGTGTCCTCCTGGACCTGCGTGCCGACATCGACGAACGGCTCGGCACCCGGCCGGGGTGCTCGATAGAAGATCCCGCGCAGCGGCGCCGGGATCGCTACCTGCCCATCGGAAACGACGTCCGCCCGTCGTTGCTTGCTTTCGTCAGTGCGAGCCTCCTGGCTCGTGGCCGTAGCAGCCTCGACGCTGGGTGGCGGCGACGCGGACTCTGCCGCCGTCTCGCCCGCGGGGAGTGGCACCGCGGGCACGTTATTCGATCCTCCAGCACGCTGCCCGCGGCGCACCACCAGCTTGAACTGGGGCGTCTCGAGCTCCAGCTCATCGAAGGCGGAGTGCTCCAGGTAGCGTAAGATCTCGTCGACATCTTCCGGGGTGAGCCCCATATCATCGCTCTCCTGTTAGCCTTTACGAACACCGTCTTTGTACCACACGGTCCGGCATCGCCCGGCAACCCACGGCCGCGGGTGACCCGACCGGCTCTACGCCGCAGTCGAACTGGTGCGACCGCGTGGGGATGCTCGGCGCTTCGGTCAGGCTGCTTGGCTGGCTGGGACGCTGGGATGGGACGTTCACCGGCGGACGCGGGCACGGGACGGACGGCCGGACGGGGCGGCGCCGGCGGCGGGACGAGGCGCCCCGCCGCCGGGCCAAGTTCCCCGCATGCCTCAGTCGAGGATGGTCACGATCCCCTGATCACCGTCCACGCGGATGCGCTGGCCGGTGCGGATCCGCTTCGTCGCCACGCCGGTGCCTAGCACCGCCGGGATGCCGTACTCGCGCGTGACGATGGCCGCGTGCGACATCACGCCGCCGATGTCGGTCACGGTGCCGCGCACCTTCGTGAAGATCGGTGCCCAGCTCGGCTCGGTCACCGGGCAGACCAGGATCTCGCCTTCCTGCACCGTCTCCAGTTCGTTGACGCTGGAGATCACGCGGGCCGGGCCTTCGACCGTGCCCGAGGAGGCCGGGAAGCCACGCAGGATGTTGCCCTCGCCCTCGGCCGGAGTGAGCCAGGCGCGCAGCCGGTCGGGCGTGATCCCCCACAGCATCACGATCGCCGGGTCGGCAATCGTCTCGGGCACCACGCCGAGCGCCGGGGGCGGGTTGAACTTGCGCAGCTCGGCCAGGATCGCTTTCCGGCGCTCGACGACCGACGGCCAGTACCGCGGACCAAGGGCCTCGCTGCCGACGGACCAGGAGAGGAGCAGGTCGGTCAGCGCCTGGGAGACCTCGGTCCAGTGCAGGTAGAACAGGTCGTCGACCTCACGGAAGAACCCGTGCCGGACGAAGAGTTGGCCGAGCTCCCGGAGCTTGTTCCAGAAGGTGCTCATGTACCAGTGGTCGGCGAAGAACCGGTGGTCCTCGATGGTGTAGTAGACCTTCCGGACGAGCCCGATGAGCTCATCGAACGCCTTGCGATCCTCGTCGGTCCGCAGCAGCTCCCGGTACTCGGCGGTGATGCGGTCGCGCTCCTGCCGCTGGGCTTCGATATCGCGCTCGAGGTTTTCGCCGCGCTCAACCCGCCGGATGTAGTCGATCAGGGCGCCGAAGATCGGGCTCGGATCATCGACCCACGCCCGGAAGTGATGCTGCAAGCCGCCGCCGGAGTTGACGTAGAACCACGGGTCGCTACGCTCATCCCACTCACGGAGCCACTCCTGGCCGGCCTCGCTCTGGCGGAGCTCTGCGAAGACCTCCTGCCAACCGCGACCGTCGGCGAACTTGTCGGCGATGCCGAGCTCGACCGCACGCCGCGCCAGGGCCTTGAACTCCTCGTCGGGGCGCAGCATGCTCACGTCGATCGCGCCGATCATCCCCGTGATCTGCTGGTCGGAGATCTCCGGGAAGGCCTTCTTGCAGAAGTCGTAGAAGGTCAGATAGGCCGCGAAGCCGATCATGACGACTTCCGAGTGGATCTGAGCCAGGCGGAAGAGGCTCTCGATCACCCGGTTGTAGCCTTCGAGCACCGACATCGACGTGCCGACGCCGCGCTCGGCGAAGACCAGCTCGTCAGGTTCGACGTCCGGCAGCTCCGGGAACGAGATGGCCCGCAGTGTCTCGATCTCCTGCTTGACGCGCTCCCGCCACCCTTCGTAGATCCGTTCCCAGTTCGCGTAGTAGTGCCCCGCGCGACGCTGGAAGAGCTCCGCGCGCTCCTGCACCTTTTGCGGGTCAAGCACCGGGATCGAGTTGATGTAGACGTACCCGTTGAGTACGCGGAAGTCGATGCCCATCGCCGGCGGGATACAGAAAGTGCGAGTGCTCATCTCGCCGATGGCCACGTATGCGGCCTCGGCCGTGATGATGTCGAACGGCGTCATCGGCTCTGGGAAGTGCATCCCGTTGTAGAACCAGAGCCGGTTCTCCTCGTCGGCCCGCCGGTCTTCGCTGAACAGCACGTAGTAGGGGTACATCTCCTGCCAGCCCTCGGCGCCGGGTGGCGGCGGAACCTCGAACGGGCTGGGAAACCGTATCTCACCGCTCACTGCAATCCCTCTCCCCCTCGTACGCCCGCGTTGCCCACACAGGGTGGTGGCGAATGCCGTAGGTGCGGGATCGACAGATAGCTAGCCGAGCCAAGAAGCGGGCCCTATCACGCCCGCTCCGCCTCGCTATGACTGGTTCGAGTGGTTACAGTCCAATGGCGACATTGCTGAGCGTGCAAGTCGGGATCGTTATGTCATGATGTGCGCCCCGAATCGCCCTACCCTGTGGCCGAACGGCGGGCTCCTCCTCGCTGTCGTGGAGGTGACTGCTCGTGGCGTGGCACACGAGTGGGATGGCGCGGCACGCGGCACATCGGCACGGGTGGTGCGGCAGGGTACAGGTGCTACGATGCCCGGCGCGGGGGTGAGGCCGACCAGAGTGATCGGGAATCCAGTCGGGTGCCTGCCCCAGCGGCAGCGTGGCTGAGGCTGGTGGAGAGCGGGGTGCCGTGACGGGGCGGCCCGACTGCAACAGGCGTGCTGAGCGAAGGAGGGAGCGATGAGTCGGCGGAGGGTGGTCGATCTCAGTCATCCCATCGATGCGGCGATCCCGATGTTTCCGGGGTTGCCGGCGCCGGAGATTGCCGAGCATCTGTCGCGGGAGGCGTCGCGCGCGCTCTACGCAGGCGGCACCGAGTTCGTGATTCATCGCTACACGCTGATCGGCAACAGCGGGACGTATCTGGACGCGCCGTTCCATCGATACGCCGACGGGGCCGATCTCGCCACGCTCCCGCTGGAGCGGATGGTCGATCTCCCGGGCATGGTCCTGGACTGCACGGAGCGCGTAGCGGCGGGGCAGCGGGCGATTGATGTCGCGGACCTCGAGGGTCTGGATCTGACGGGTCGCGCGCTGTTGATCCACACCGGGTGGGCGGCGCGTTGGGGTCAGGAGCGCTACCTGGACCTGAACCCGTACGTGACGGCAGCCGCCGCCGAGGCGCTGGTCGCGTCGGGTGTCATGCTGGTCGGCATCGACACGCGGAACATCGACGATGTCGGGGATCGGACGCGCCCCGTCCATTCGGCGCTGCTTCGGGCGGGGATCCCCATCGTCGAGAACCTGCGCGGGCTTGAACGCCTGCCGCGGAGCGGCTTCCGCTTCTTTGCGGCTCCGCTCCCGTTCCGGGGCGGGTCCGCGGTGCCGGTGCGGGCGTATGCGGTGGTGGACCAGGGGTGATCGGACAGCCGTGGCGCGAAGTCGGATTCGTCCGGGGCGGCGAACATGCCGGTGGTACAATGCGCCGCGAGTGATCGGGGACTACCAGGGAGGTCGGTGATGCGGTCGTGGCGGAGTGACGTGGTCGGGAGCCTGCTCCGGCCGGAGTATCTAAAGGAAGCTCGGCGCCGCCATGAGGCCGGGGAACTGAGCGACGCGGAGTTCAAGCGGATCGAGGATCGCGCGGTCGACGGCGCGATCGCCCTCCAGGAGGGGGTCGGGCTCGACGTGATCACCGACGGCGAGTTCCGGCGCTATGCCTTCTACGGGCACCTGGTCGACGCGGTCGAGGGGTTCGACAAGTTCGGCGGTTGGGCGATGCCGTTCCGCGATGACGAGGGCCGCGAGCATGTGGTGCGGCGCCCGGTCGTGGTGGACCGGCTGAAGCGTCGTCGGCCGATGGCGGCCGAGGAGTTCATCTACCTGCGCGGGCGGACCGACCGGCAGGCGAAGGTGACGCTCATCAGCGCGCAGCAGGCCGCCGCGTACTACGACCCGGAGAAGTCGAAGGGAACCTATCCGACCATCGACGCCTACCTGGCGGATGTGGTGGACATCCTGCGGGAAGAGGTGGCGGAGCTGATCCGGCTGGGCTGCACCTACATCCAGGTGGATGCCCCGCAGTACGCGGCGCTGATCGACCCGCAGATCCGCGAGGGATACCGGCAGCGGGGCAACGACCCGGATAAGCTGCTGGACCAGTGTATCGAGCTGGACAACGCGGTGATCGGGGATCATCCCGGCGTGGTGTTCGGGCTGCACCTCTGCCGCGGCAACAACCAGAGCCGCTACTACGCCAGCGGTGGCTACGAGCCGGTGGCACGGGTGTTCGAGCGGACCCGCTTCCATCGCTTCCTGCTGGAGTACGACGATGCGCGGTCGGGTAGCTTCGAGCCGCTCCAGCACGTGCCGGAGGACCGCGTGGTGGTGCTGGGGCTGGTGACGAGCAAGAAGCCGGAGCTGGAGTCGAAGGACCTGCTGAAGCGGCGCATCGAAGAGGCGTCGCGCTACGTGCCGCTGGAGCGGCTGGCGCTGAGCACGCAGTGCGGCTTTGCCTCGACCGAAGAGGGGAACCAGGTAACGCCGATGGACCAGGAGGCGAAGCTGCGGCTGGTGGCCGAGACGGCACGCGAAGTGTGGGGCGAGTCCTGATCGGGGAATGGCCCTCACCCCCGACCCCTCTCCCAACGTTGGGAGAGGGGTGTTTCTTTGCTGGGGGACGGGGGAGGCCGCAGGCGCTCGTGCCCGTGTGCGCTGCCGTGTGATGCGGAGTGCCGATAGGCACACTTGCGTGTCCTCCTGAGCGGGACATGTCATCCTGAGCGGAGCGAAGGATCTCGCGCCGGAGTGGCCGCCCCGTTAGAGATCCTTCGCTGCGCTCAGGATGACAACACAACATCAGGATGAGGCGAAATCAGCGATCACCCGCCTCCGGTACTAGGCGAGTAGGCGCTCGAGCCAGCCGGCGTTGTAGTTGCCGGCGATGACGTCCGGCTCTTCCAGCAGACGGCGGTGGAGCGGGATGGTCGTCTGGATGCCCTCGATCTCGAACTCGCGCAGCGCCCGGCGCCCGCGCTGGATCGCCTCGGCCCGGTCGGCGCCCCAGGTGATCAGCTTGGCGACCAGGGAGTCGTAGTAGGGTGGCACTTCGTAGCCGGGGAAGATGGCGCTGTCCAGCCGGACTCCCGGGCCGCCGGGCAGCGCCAGCTTCGTGATCGTGCCCGGGGACGGGAAGAAGTTGAGGTCGGGATCCTCGGCGTTGATGCGGAATTCCATGGCCCAGCCGGAGACGCGCACGTCCTCCTGCCGGAACCAGAGCGGTTCCCCGGCGGCGATGCGGAGCTGGGCCTTGACGAGGTCGATCCCAGTGATCACCTCGGTGATCGGGTGCTCGACCTGGATGCGCGTGTTGGCCTCGATAAAGTAGAAGCCGTTCTGATCGACCAGGAACTCGAAGGTGCCGGCGTTGGTGTAGCCGACGGCTTGGGCCAGCCGCACCGCGGCGGCGGTCATCTGCTCGCGGGTCTCGGGGTCGAGGGCCGGCGACGGCGCCTCCTCCAGCACCTTCTGGCGGCGCCGTTGCAGAGAGCACTCGCGCTCGAAGAGGTGGACGACGGTGCCGTGGTGGTCGGCGAGGATCTGGACCTCGATATGGCGCGGGTGGATCAGGCGGCGCTCCAGGTAGATGGCGTCGTTGCCGAAGGCGGCACGGGCCTCGCGCTGCGCGGCCTCCAGCGCCTCCGCGAAGTCCTCGGGCCGGTCGACGATGCGGATACCCTGTCCACCACCGCCGGCCGCGGCCTTGATCATCACCGGGTAACCGAGGCGTGCTGCCTCGTCCGCGGCGTGTTCGGGATCCACCACCCCGTCGCTGCCCGGCACCACCGGCACGCCGGCGTCAATGGCGATACGGCGTGCGGCGGCCTTGTCGCCGAGCCGCCGGATAGCATCCGCGGAGGGGCCGACGAAGGTGATCCCCGCCTCGGCGCACGCGGCGGCGAAGTCCGCGTTCTCCGCCAGGAACCCGTAGCCGGGGTGGATGGCGTCGGCGCCGGTCTGGCGCGCAGCGTCCAGGATCGCCTCGGCATTGAGATAGCTCCGCGGGGCTGGAGCCGGGCCGATGTGGACCGCCTCGTCGGCGTAGCGCACGTGCAGCGCGTCGGTATCGGCGTCGGAATACACCGCGACGCTGGGGAGACCGAGCTCGCGGCAGGCGCGGATGACCCGCACCGCGATCTCTCCACGATTGGCCACCAGTACCTTTCGCATGTCGTCTCGCTTCCTCGCATCGCACACCACAGGGCGGCGCCGAGCGGTCCACGGGCTCAGCGCGGGATGCATCTTATCAACTCCCGGTGCCGAGTGGCGCCACCCGGCCAATTCCGGCACGAATTCCCCGTCCAATGTACTTGACAGCGCCTCCCATTCCCTCTACGGTACGCATATCTTGACACCGATTGCGTCCTTCACGACCATCCGGCGCTGCCTACGGTATCCACGACCACGGCGGGGTGGTGCCTTTTGCTAAGTGGGACGGCCCTTCGAACCACGGAAGGGTTCTAAGACATCAATCCTCATCGAGTGCGCCTGGCCGCTCGGGCCGGGCATGGAACCCGCGCGGCGGTGTTCGCGCGGGGTGGGGATGGCCGGCATGGTACCGGCGGAGGGAGGTTTACCGGTGAAACCACCCAGTTTTGAGTACTTCGCGCCGACCACGCTCGATGAGGCGGTGGCGCTCCTGGCGCAGCACGGGGATGAGGCGAAGGTGCTCGCCGGAGGCCAGAGCCTCGTGCCGATGCTGAACCTGCGCCTGGCGCGGCCCGCCGCCCTGGTGGACCTGAACCGAGTCACGGGGCTGGACTATGTGCGGGCCGAGAACGGCCACGTGGTGATTGGCGCACTCGCCCGCCAGCGTGCGGTGGAGCGGTCGGCCGACGTGGCCGCGCGCCAGCCCTTGATCGCCGCGGCGATTCGGCTGATCGGGCACCCCGCCGTGCGGAACCGGGGCACCGTGGTCGGGTCGCTGGCGCATGCCGACCCAGCGGCCGAGTTGCCGGCGGTCGCGGTCGCGCTCGGCGCGGAGATGGTCGTCACCGGCCCGAACGGGGAGCGGGTCGTCGCGGCCGATGACTTCTTCGTCTCGTACCTGACGGTCGATCTGGCGCCCGGTGAGGTCTTGAAGGAAGCGCGCTTCCCCGCGCTCCCGCCGCGTACGGGATGGTCGATCGTGGAGGTGGCCCGGCGCTTCGGCGACTTCGCTCTGGCGGGGGCGGTGGCGACGTTGACGCTCGATGACCAGGGCGCTGCCAGCGACGTGCGGGTCGCGCTGTTCGGCGTGGCCGACCGGCCGGTGCGGGTACCGGAGGCTGAGCAGGTGTTGCGCGGCGAGCGGCCGGACGACGACCGGATCGCAGCGGCGGCCGAGGCCGCGCGTGCGGCGCTGGTCGACCCGCCGTCCGACGTGCATGCCTCCGCGGCGTACCGGCGCCATGTTGCCGGGGTGCTCGTGGGACGGGCCCTGCGCGAGGCGCGCGAGCGCGCGCAGGCGAGCGGTTAGTGGGCGACGAGACAAGAAGGGGGCCACTGCCATGAAGCGCGCGATCGCGCTGACCATCAACGGGGTTCGCGTGGAGGCCGAGGTCGAGCCCCGGAAAACGCTGGCCGATTTCATCCGCGAGGATGCCGAACTGACCGGCACCAAGCTGGGCTGTGAGCACGGCGTGTGTGGCGCCTGCACGGTCCTGCTCAACGGCGAGGCTGTGCGCTCCTGCCTGATCTTCGCGGTCCAGGCGGACGGCGCCGAGATCATGACGGTTGAGGGCCTGGCGCAGAACGGGCAGTTCCACAAGCTGCAGCAGGCGTTCTGGGAGAATCATGCGCTGCAGTGCGGGTTCTGCACGCCGGGCTTCCTGATGTCCTCCTACGCGCTCCTCCAGGAGAACCCGAACCCGACCGAGGACGAGATCCGCGAGGGGCTCTCCGGCAACATCTGTCGCTGCACCGGCTATCAGGGGATCGTGGCGGCGGTCAAGTCGGTCGCCGGCTCGGCGGAGTAGGACGGGAGGCTGTCGACGATGGTACAGATGGCGACCCCGCGAGGGAAATGGATCGGCGCCCGCGTCAAGCGGGTGGAAGACCCCCGCTTCCTCACCGGCGACGCGCGTTATGTCGCCGACCTCACGCTGCCCCGGATGGTGCACGCCGCCTTCGTCCGCTCTCCGTACGGTCACGCCCGCATTAAAGGGATCGACGCGAGCGCGGCGCTTGCGGCGCCGGGCGTGATCGCGGTGCTGACGCACGCCGACGTGGCCTCGGTCCCGCCGCTGCAGGACCCGATCGCCCTGGACGGTCTGAAGAAGACCCCGCAGACGGTCCTGGCGAGCGACAAGGTGCGGTTCGTCGGCGAGCCGGTCGCGGTCGTGATCGCCGAGGACCGCTACCTGGCCGAGGACGCGGCCGAGCTGGTGCAGGTCGATTACGAGCCGTTGCCGGCCGTGACCGATGCCGAGGCCGCCATGGCGGAGGGCGCGCCGCTCCTCTTCGAGGACCTGGGCAGCAACGTCGTCTACGACCAGACCTACCGCTTCGGGGACCCGGACAGCGCCTTCCAGCAGGCAGACCGGACCTTCAAGAAACGGCTGCACACCAACCGTTTCATGGCCTCGCCGATGGAGACGCGCGGCTGCATCGGGCAGTACGACCGTGGGCTGGGGGAGCTGACCTTCTGGTCCTCGACCCAGATGCCGCACATGCTGCGCCTCTCGCTCGCCGGCTTCCTCGGCATTCCGGAGCAGAAGATCCGGGTCATCACCCCGGAGGTCGGCGGCGGCTTCGGGCAGAAGATGACGCTCTATCCCGAAGAAGTCGTCGTCGCTTTCCTGGCGCGGCACCTCCAGCGCCCGGTCAAGTGGATCGAGGACCGGCGCGAGAACCTGATGTCCGCCACGCACGCCAAGGAGCAGATCATCGAGCTGGAGGCCGCGGTCAAGAACGACGGCACGCTGCTCGGCCTCCGCGCGACCTGCATCGGCGACGGCGGCGGCTACTCGTTCAACACCGCCAGCGCGCTGGTCGAGCCGCAGGCGGCGGCGCTGATGATGCCCGGGCTCTACCGGGTCGCCAACTACGAGGCGCGCGTCGTGGCGGTCGTGACCAACAAGACCCCGGTCGGCGCCTTCCGGGCGGTCGGCTGGACCGCCGGCCACACCGCTCGCGAGCTGTTCTTCGACGAGATCGCCCGCGAGCTGGGCATGGACCCGGTCGAGTTCCGCCGCAAGAACATGATCCACGAGGACGAGCTCCCCTACACGACCTGCAGCGGTCAGGTCTACGACAGCGGGAGTTACGTTAAGTCCCTCGATCTCGCGCTCCAAACCGTCGGCTATGACGAGCTGCGGGCGCGGCAGGCGGAGCTGCGCGCGCAGGGTCGCTACCTGGGTATCGGCATCAGCCCCTATGTGGAACCGACGGCCTGGGGCTCGGAAATCGCCCTGCAGGTGGGCTTCCCCTTCCCGTCCCACGACAACGCCCGGGTCAGCATCGAGCCGAGCGGCAAGGTGACGGTGGCGGTGACGACGCACAGCCACGGGCAGGGCCACGAGACGACGCTGGCGCAGGTCGCGGCCGACATCCTCGGCGTTGACCTGGCGGACGTCACCGTGGTCTTCGGCGACACGGCCGCGACGCCCTGGGGTATGGGGACCTATGCCTCACGCAGCGCCGTGATCGGCGGCGGCGCCGTCACGCTGGCGGCCCAGGAGGTGCGCGAGAAGATCCTGAAGATCGCGGGCCGGATGCTCGAGGCCGACCCGGCCGACCTGGTGCTCGCCGACGGCAAGGTCTCGGTGCAGGGGTCGCCCGACCGCTCGGTCACCCTGGCTGAGGTCGCCGTGTCGTCCTACTTCGTCAACAGCGTTCGGGCCGAGGGGGAGGATCCGACCCTGACCGCCACGCGCTTCTACGATCCCAAGGCGACCTACTCCAACGGGTGCATCGTCGTCGTGGCCGAGGTCGATCCGGAGACAGGGCAGGTGCGCCTCGACCGGGTCGTGTCGGTCGAGGACTGCGGCACGGTGCTCAACCCGATGATCGTCGACGGGCAGATCCACGGCGCGGTGGCGCAGGGGATCGGCGGCACGCTTTACGAGAACCTGGTCTACGACGACCAGGGGCGGTTGCTGACCGGCACCTTCATGGACTACCTGCTGCCGACCGCGACCGAGGTGCCGCCGATCCAGGTCGAGCACCTGGAAACGCCCTCGCCGGTGACGGTGCAGGGTATCAAGGGCATGGGCGAGGGCGGCCTGATGGCCTCTCCGGCTGCGGTGGCCGGGGCGGTGCTCGACGCGCTGGCCCCGTGTACCCCGAAGGTCGAGGAGCTGCCGCTGTCGCCCGAGCGCATCCTGCGGGCCATTGGTACGATCACCGATTGAGAGGTGAATTGGAACCCGCTCCTACGAGCGGCCGATCGTGTCGCTGGCCGGCGGACGGACCCGCCGGCCAGCGCCAGAACAGGAAGGGAGACCTGCGTGGCGCAAGAGCGCACCATCAAGTCCCCCCTGCCGGGGGTCTTCTACCGGCGACCGAACCCGGAGTCGGAACCGTATGTCAAGGAAGGCGACCGCATCGAGGCCGGGACGACGATCGGGCTCGTCGGCGTGATGAAGTCCTTCCACGAGATCAAGGCGGACAGCGGCGGCGTCGTGGTCCGCTTCCTCGTGGAGAATGAGGAGCCGATCCGCGTCGGCCAGGACCTGCTGGTGCTGGGCGACTAGGCAGGCGCACACGACCGGTGAAGCCGGAAGGAGGGAGCCGTGGCTCAGCATGACGGCCAGACCAGCGGTGTGATCCTGGCGACCGTCCCGGCCCGCGAGGGACGGCCGAAGATCGTCTATCGCCAGGCCGGCGACCGCTTCATGCTCGTCGAGTTCGGCGACATGGAGTTCGACCTGACGATGAGCTTCCGCGTCCTGGGGCTGAACCAGGCGCTCAAAGACCACGGGCTCGACGGGTTGATCGAGACGGTGCCGGCGATCCGCAGCATCCTGATCCACTACGACAGCACGCGACTGAAGCCGGATCGCCTGATCCAGGCGGTCGAGGATCTCTACGAGCAACTCCCGCCGTTCGAGACGCTCACGATTCCGAGCCGCCGCATCTCACTGCCGATCGCCTTCAACGACCGGTGGACGCGTGCCGACATCGCCCGCTACGTCGAGCACATCCGTAAGGACGCCCCCAATATCATCAACGGCAACAACCTCGAGTACGGGGCGATGTACAACGGGCTGCGCGACGCCGAGGAGCTGATGGAGTACGTGATGGCCACCGAGTGGTGGAGCGCGGCCATCGGCTTTTTCCCGGGCCTGCCGTTCCTCTACCCGCTCGACCGGCGCTACGCCATCGTCCTGCCCAAGTACAACCCGACGCGGCCCTGGACGCCGGAGGGTGCCGTCGGCATCGCCGGGCCGTGCCTGGCGATCTACCCGGTGGCGTCGGCCGGCGGCTACCAGCTCTTCGGACGCACGATCCCGATCTATGATCCGAAGCAGCGCAACGCCGCCTTCGCCGAGAACCCGATCCTGCTGCGTCCGGGCGACCGGGTCACCTTCGGCCCGCGCGTCAGCGACGAGGAGCTGATCGAGATCCGCGAAGCGGTCTACAACGGGACGTACGAATACCAGATCGACCACGACGCGACCTTCGACGTCGGGGAGTACCTGCGCTTCCTCGAGGAGACGCGCGAGGAGGCCGAAGCCTTCCGCCGTCGCCAGGAGGAAGCCGCGCAGCGGACGCCGGTGCCGTAGAGGGGTGCGTCATACGTCAGGCGTCATACGTCAGGAGCGATGCCTGCTCCGTCTTCACTGTTCCTCGCTGGATCGCCCGCTGGGTCTGCGACGGAACACGCAACACGGAACACGGGGAACGCATGACGCATGACGAAGCACGCATGACGGAGTACGCATCACGGAGGTGGAGCCCATGCTCGAGGTCAAGAGCGGTGGGATTGAGACAACGGTGCAGGACTACCCCGGCCGGGTCGGGCTGCTCGACCAAGGCATCTTCCCGGCCGGGCCGATGGACGATCTGGCCTTCCGCATGGCCAACCTGCTGGTCGGCAACGACCCGGGCGCAGCCGGCCTGGAGGTGACCGCCGGAGGCGCCGAGTTCGCCTTCACCGATAACCGGGTCGTGGCGGTCTGCGGCGCCGACATGCAGCCGCGGATCAACGGAGAGCCGATCGAACTCTGGCGCTCCTACGAGGTGAAGGCGGGCGACACGCTCACGCTCGGCTGGCTGAACGGCCCGGGGTTCCGCTCCTACGTTGCGGTGAGCGGCGGAATCGACGTGCCGGTCGTACTCGGCAGCCGCGCCACCTACGCGCCGGGCGAGATCGGCGGTTACGAGGGGCGCGCCCTCAAGGAGGGCGATCAGTTGCCGCTGGGGAATACCGGGAACGCAACCCCCGGGCGACGGGTCAAGCCGTCCCTGGTCCCGGCCTACACGAGCGAGTGGGTCGTCGAAGCGGTGCGTGGGCCGCAGGCGGACCCTGACTACTTCACCACCGAGGACATGGAGTTCTTCTTCAGCCACGCCTGGACGCTGGACCGGAACTCCAACCGCACCGGCTACCGGTTGGACATCCACCAGTGGCAGTGGGCGCGCAAGACCGGCGGCGTCGCGGGCGGGCACCCCTCGAACATCCTCGACAACGGCTATCCGGTCGGCGCGGTGAACGTCGCCGGGGACCAGCCGATCATCCTCACGGTAGACGGCCCGACGCTCGGCGGCTTCGTCTGCTGCGCGGTGGTGGCCATGGGCGCGATGTGGAAGCTGGGACAGATGGTGCCCGGCTGGGACAAGATCCGCTTCAAAGAGGTCGACATCGCCCAGGCTGCCGAACTGGTCCAGCAGATGAATCAACTCATCAGTGAGGAGAGCCTGGAAGGGGTCTGAGCCATGGCGATCCGCATGGACATCAACTCCGACATGGGCGAGAGCTTCGGCCGCTACACCATCGGGAACGACGCCGAGCTGATGACCGTCATCACCTCGGCCAACATCGCCTGCGGCTGGCACGGCGGTGACCCGGCGGTGATGCGGGAGACGGTCGCCCTTGCGGTGCAGCATGGCGTCGGGATCGGCGCCCACGTGGCGCTGCCCGACCTGCTGGGCTTCGGCCGGCGGCGCATGGAGGTCAGCCCGCAAGAGATCTACGACTACACGCTCTACCAGGCGGGTGCGCTGGCGGCCTTCGCCGAGGCCGCCGGGGGGCGTCTGCAGCACGTCAAGCCGCACGGCGCCTTCTACGTCATGTGCGCCCAGAACCCCGAGTACGCCGACGCCCTGGCGCGCGCGGTCAAGGCGCTCGGCGACGACGTGATCCTGGTGATGATGGGCGACGTGGCGCCCAAGGCCGCGGCGGCTCACGGCGTGCCCTACATGCCCGAGGGGTACATCGATCTCAACTACAACGCCCAGGGCGGGCTCGTGCTGGAGCGCAGCAAGCAGGCCTGGGATCCGGACGAGGTCGCCAACCGTGCGGTGCAGATCGCGACCCAAAAGACCGTGAACACCATCGACGGCACCACGCTGCCGATGGACGTCAAGACGCTCTGCATCCACGGCGACGCGCCGAACTCCGGCGAGGTCGCCCGCCGCGTCCGCCAGCGGCTGGAGGCGGCAGGCGTCGAGATCGTTCCGATGCGGGAGATGCGGGGGTAGCCCGGTGGCTACCCCTCTGCTCACCCGATCGGCACCAAGTGCCTAGAGCCGGTTGGCGCGGGGTGTGTCTCCGGTGCCAGGTTCGTGCGTGAATACGTATCAGTGTCGGCACGTGCCCGGGGCTAAACCCCCGGGCTCACAACAAGAGCCGGCTGAAGCCGGCTGGGGCACCGTAGGGCTCCGACCCTGGTGATTCGGTGTCCACCGGTCGGCGGGGTGCCCGGGGCTAAAGCCACCGGGCTGAATAGGGGTAAGCCCACTGAAGGGGCTACGATGGCCACACTCGGGTGGAGCCGATCCAACATCCGGCCGGGGTCGGCAGTTCCAGCCCCGTCAGTGGGCTTTGTATTATCAGCCCGGGGGTTTACCCCCGGGCGCGCACCAGGGTGCGAGGATGGTCCCACCACTAGGTCGGCTGCCATCCCAGCCGGCTAGAGCCGGCTTTTCTTTGTGAGCCCGGGGGTTTACCCCCGGGCTCAAGCCTCGGTGTTCGAGCCGTCAATGCCCCACATAGCTCGGCCGGTCGGCCATTTGCGGCGACTGGATCGGCATGTAGCCGTCGCCGTCGAAGGTGGCGACGAGGGCGGCGTCGTTGAACCAGCTCGCGGGCGCGGCGTGACCCCAGTAGGTCTGGCGTTTGGGGTCGTTCAAGCGCCAACGGATCGGCTCGAAGTCCGGGTCGGCGATCAGATAGTCGCAGGTGTAGAGCTCCACCCGGTTGCCGTCCGGGTCGCGCAGATAGAGGAACATCGCGTTCGAGATGCCGTGGCGGCCGGGGCCGCGCTCGATGGACGCCTCGTACCCGGCGGCGGACAGGATGTCGGCAGCGCGCAGCACGTTGGCCGACTCGGGCAGCCAGAACCCGACGTGGTGCAGACGCGGGCCGGGGCCGGTCATGAGCGCCACGTCGTGGACGTTCTGCTTGCGGTGGAGCCAGATGGCCCAGAGCCGGGGCGGGGTCTCCTCCGTCTCGGTGTACTCCGAGCAGTGGAAGCCGAGGGTGTCGCGGTACCAGGCCGTGCCGGCGTCGACGTCGGGCACCTGGAGGTTCACGTGATCGACGCGCATCACGTGCGGCCCGCGGTACTCGTGGAACCGCTGGAGCATCCGGGGGACGCGCTCGACCGCGTGGTAGAACTCGACCGGGAAGCCGAGCGGGTCCTGGATACGCAGCGCGCGGCCCTGGCCCCGCTCCTCGCCCGGCTCGACCCAGCGCGCCGGCAGCCCCCGCTCCGTGGCGAGCCGGTGCAGCGCCTCCAGGTCGCTCTCGCTCGCCACGCGGTAGGCGATGTGGCCCAGTCCCGGCGCGTCGGACTGGGTCAGGATCAGGCTGTGGTGCTCCCAGTCCTCCAGGCAGCGGAAATAGACGCAGTTGCCGTCGCGCTCGGTCTCGACGAAGCCGAGGAGTCCGTCGTAGAAGGCGCACGCCCGCTCCAGGTCGGTCACCCGGATCTCGACGTGCCCCGTCTTCAGGATGGTGAAGGCTGGCGTTGGCGGCGTCGATGCTCCCATTGACCTCTCCTCTCAGCACCGCTGCGCCGGGGTGCGGCGGGCGTGAGCAGGCTCACTGCCGCGCCGGCTCCTCCTGCTCGACTCGGTCGAGGAAGGCTTGCACGCGCTCCTTGTAGGGCTCCTTGTTGTAGCTCGTGTAGAGCGCGCCGGCCATGCGCACCGGGTCGCCGAAGAAGAAGCGCTCGTAGAGCACCTGGCGCGAGCCGAAGGAGCTGAGCGCGGCGTCCCAGGCCAGGCGGAAGAGCTTCACCCGCTCGTACGCGTCGGTGTTGCGGCCCTGCAGGTAGCGGTCGATCATGGCCCGCGCCGGGCTGCGCATGTCGGCCTCGGTCGGGAGCGCCATCAGGCCGCTCGCGCCGAGGATCTGGATGATCTCGATCATGCGCGGGTAGAGGCGCGGGAAGAGGTTGCGGGCGGCATTGAGCGGGCCCCATGCGGGGGTCATCAGGCCCCACTGGTCGACCGTGGCGTCGGCCTCGCTGGCGCGCAGGAACGCGCGCATCGCCTCCAGGTCGATGATGATCTCCGCCAGCTTCTCCTGGACGTGCTGGAACTGGTCGATGCCGATCCGGTCGGCGATCAGGGCGGCGATCCCGAAGATGAACTCGGCCTTGGCGACGTTCTTGACCACCACCTGATGGGCCATGTGGACCACGGCGTTCGTCTCGGCGAAGACACCGTTGGCCAGCTCCACGTCGCCGTAGAGGAAGACCCGCTCCCAGGGCACCAGCACGTCGTCGAAGACGACCACCGCGTCCATCTCCTCGAACCGGGAGCCGAGCGGGTGGTCGAAGTGCGAGCGGCCGATGTCGAACGACTCACGGCAGATGAACTTCAGCCCGGGTGTGTCGCACGGGATGGCGAAGGCGAAGGTGTAGGGACGGTCCTCCTCCGTGCCGCGGAGCACGGTCGAGGGGAAGACTTCGATCTCGTCGGCGATTGGGCCGAGCGTAGCCAGCATGCGCGCCCCGCGCAGCACGAGCCCGGCGTCGGTCTCCTTCACCACGCGGGCGACGATGTAGGGGTCGGACTGCCTCGCCGGGCCGACCGCGCGGTTGACCTGGGGAGTGATGAGCGTGTGGGTCAGCGCCAGGTCCCGCTCACGGACCTCTTCGTAGTAGCGCCGGATGCGGTCGGCGTTCGCGGGGTTGTTGCGGCCGAAGTAGTCTGCGGCTGCGGCCATGGCCATCAGCCCCGCGTTGAGGTAGTCGGGCGTGCGGCCCATCATGCCGCCCGAGTAGTCGGCCCAGCGCTTCATCATGATCCGCCGCCGGGCGAGGTCCTCGCGCGAGCGCGGCTGAAGGAACGACATCCCGACGCGCTCGCCGGTGGTCGGCGAGACGTACGTCATCTCCTCGCGCAGCTCCGGGTCGTGTTGCATGTCGTAGAGCGCCGCGAGGCTGCGGGTCACGTTCTTGAAGGCGGGATGCTCGGTAATGTCACCGATCACCCGCTCCCCGTGGATCCAGACCTCGCGAGGGCGCTCCCTCAGTCCTTGGAGATACTCCGCACCGGTCCGAGCCCCCATCGTTGTCCCTCCGCTGCCGCTAGGTGCATACGCACACCGTCGTTCTCGATGGATTCCGTCCGCGCTCAGGGCGTCGCCCCGAACTTCGGGATGCGATGCTGCCCGAGCGCCACGTGGATCGTCTTCGTTTCGGTGTAGAACTCGAAGGAGTAACGTCCGCCCTCGCGGCCGATGCCGCTCTCCTTCATGCCCCCGAACGGGGTCCGCAGGTCGCGGACGTTCTGGGAGTTCACCCAGACCATGCCGGACTCGATCTCGGGCGCGAGCCGCGTGGCGCGGCTGACGTCCGACGTCCAGAGGTAGGCGGCCAGGCCGTAGCGGACGTCGTTGGCCATGCGCAGGACCTCGGCCTCGTCCTCAAACGGGATCACGGTCAGGACCGGGCCGAAGATCTCCTCCTGGGCCACGCGCATCTCGTTGCGGACGTCGACGATCACCGTCGGCTCCAGGTAGTTGCCGTCGGCCAGGTCGGGCTGGTCCGGCCGCCGGCCGCCGACGGCGATGGTGGCGCCCTCCTCCCGGGCGATGTCGAGGTAGCCCATGACGCGCTTCAGGTGCCGCCGGTGGATGAGCGGGCCGACCTCGGTTGACGGGTCGAGCGGGTCGCCGACGCGGATCCGGCGCACGCGCTCGATCAGGCGGCTCACGAAGTCGTCGTAGATCGGGCGCTCCAGGAAGAGGCGGGTGCCGGCGGTGCAGCGCTCGCCGTTGAGGGAGAAGACGCCGAAGATAGCGGCGTCGAGCGCGCGGTCCAGGTCGGCGTCGGCGAAGACGATGACCGGTGACTTCCCACCCAGCTCCATCGAGAAGCGCTTCAGCGTCTCGGCGCCGGTGCGCATCAACTGCTTGCCGGTTGTCGTCTCGCCGGTGAAGGAGACCAGGTTAACCTCCGGGTGGGCGACGAGCGCGGTGCCGACCGTCTCGCCGGAGCCGTAGACGAGGTTGAAGGTGCCGGGCGGCAGATCCGCCTCCTCGATCGCCTTCGCCAGCAGGTAGGCCGAGATCGGCGACCAGCTCGCGGGCTTGAGGATGCAGGTGTTGCCGGCCGCGAGCGCCGGGGCGACCTTCCACGTCTCCAGCATGAAGGGCGTATTCCAGGGTGTGATCAGCACGGCGACCCCAACCGGCTTGTGGACGGTGTAGTTGAGGAAGGTGCCCTCGACCGGGAAGGTCTCGCCGGTGATCTGCGTCGCCATCTCTGCGAAGAAGTCGAAGTTGTCGGCCGCGCGCAGCACCTGCCCGGCCCGGATCTGGGTGATCGGGATGCCGGTGTCGCTCGTCTCGAGCACCGAGATTTCATCGGCCCGCTTGCGGATCTGCTCCGCGATCCGGCGCAGGGCCCGGGCGCGGTCGGCGGCGGGCATGCGCGACCAGGCGCCGCTCTCGAACGCCTCGCGGGCGGCAATAACGGCCTGCTGCGCTCCGGCGCGCCCGGCGGAGTGGACCGTCGCGATCGGCTGGTTCGTCGCCGGGTTGATGGACATGAAGGTCTCGCCGGTCGGACCGGGAGTCCATTCCCCGCCGATGTAGTTCTGGAGCGGCGGCAGGTCATCGAGCAGCCGCTTGCTCAAGGCCGCGTAGTCGGTCGTTGTGGTCATCAGACCGTCCCCTCGGCGTGCTCAGCGACGATCGGATTCTCCAGGGCGCCGATCCCCACGACCTCGACGCGCAGGGTATCGCCCGGCTGGACGAAGGAGATCCCCTCCGGTGTGCCGGTCAGGATCACGTCGTCCGGCTCCAGCGTCATGAACGCGCTGATGTACTCGATGATCGGGCCGACCTTGTGGATCAGCTTGGACGTGTGCCCCTCCTGGCGCAGTTCGCCGTTGACGTAGGCGCGCAGCGTCAGGTTGTCCGGGTCGATGTCCTCGTCCTCGACCACCCAGGGGCCGAGCGGACCGAAGGTGTCGAAGCCTTTGGCCTTGACCGGCGGGCGGAAGTAGTTGGTGATGAAGTCGCGCGCGGTCACGTCGTTGGCCACGGTGTAGCCACGAATGACGTCACGCGCCTGCTCTGCCTTGACGTTGCGGCAGCGCCGCCCGATGACGACGCCCAACTCGACCTCGTAGTGGAGCTGCTTCACCCCGGTGGGATAGACGATCGGCGCGCGGTGGCCGATGAGCGAGGTGAGCGGCTTGAAGAAGAGGACCGGGTCCTTGGGCGTCTCCAGTCCCAGTTCCTTGGCGTGTTCAGCGTAGTTGAGCACCAACCCGATCACCTTGGTCGGCGTCACCGGCGGCAGCCAGACGACCGCATCCTGGCGGTGGGCGCGGCCGGACTCGTCGATCAGCCGGTCCTCATCGGCGTACCCGGCGTGCAGGCGCCCATCCGCGATGAACCGCACGTACCGCATCAGGCCGCTCCGTTCTCACCGCCGGCCACGGGGGCCGAGCTGGGAATCAGGCCGTAGCGCTCGGCCACGGCGCGAAGCTTTCGCTGGTTCTCCTCGGTGGGAAGCACGAGAGGCAGGCGCAACTCGGGCTGGATCTTGCCCATCAGGCCCAGGACGTACTTCACCGGGCCGGGGTTCGTCTCCCAGAAGAGCGCCTCGTTCATCTCGTACATCTCATAGTGGAGGTCCCGTGCCTCATCATACTTGCCGGCGGTGACGAGATTGTACAGCCGTGCCGACTGCTCCGGAAGCACGTTGCCGGTGGCGCTGATGTAACCGGCGCCGCCGAGCGCCAGCAGCGGGAAGCAGAGCACCTCAATGCCGGAGTAGACGCGGAAGTCCCGGCCGCACAGGTGCATCAGCTTGGTGACCTGCTCGAAGTCCTTGTTGGCCTCCTTGACGCCGATCACGTTGGAGCGCGCTCGCACCACGCGAGCGACGGTCTCCGGTTCCATGTTCACCGCGGTGCGGCCGGGGATGTTGTAGATGATGATCGGCAGCGAGGTGCGCTCGGCCACGCCGACGAAGTGTTGATACAACCCCTCCTGGCTCGGACGGTTGTAGTACGGGACCATGACCAGCACGGCATCGACTCCGACCTTCTCGGCGAAGGTGGTCAGACGCACCGTCTCGTCGAAGTTGTTCGTGCCCGTCCCGGCCACGACCGGGACCCGGCCTCGCACCGCCGACACGGCGGTCTCGATGACGTACTTGCGCTCCTCCTCCGTGAGCGCGGACGGCTCACCGGTCGAGCCGGTCACGGAGATGCCGTGGCTGCCGCTCTCGATCTGCCACTCGATCAGATCTCGGAACGCAGCCTCATCGAACTGGCCGTTCTTGAACGGCGTCACCAGCGGCACAATCGATCCGCGTAAGTCATGTCTGGCCATCAGGTGCTCCTTTCATCGACGTCGCACGTCTCCGTTGTCGCGGCAAGCGGCGGGCCGCGATCACGTGCGCCGTGCAGCCGCTTGTTCGCAGCGCTGCTGCCCCGTGACGCGGTCGTGGAACGCCTCGGCGGTGGCGAGCTTGTGCTGCCGCACCACCTGCTCGATCTCGGCTGCCGGTGCACCGGCGGTCAGCAGGGCGTTGATGCGCTCGTGGTCGGCGATCGAGGCGCGCGCCCGCTCCGGCAGCAGGACGAAGATCGAGTGACGCATTGAGTCGAGCCGTGCCCACGCCGCGCGGATCTGGTCGGTCAGGTAGTCGTTCGGACAGCGGCGATAGATCGCCTCGTGGTAGGCGCGGTTGAGCGCGCCGTAGCGGAGCAGGTCGCCTCCGTCGAGCGCCGCGCGCATCTCGTCGGTCAGGCGGTGCAGTTCGGCCAGGTCGCTCTCATCGAGCCGGGGCGCGGCCAGCGCGGTCGCGTAGCCCTCAAGCACCGCGAGGGTCGCTAGAGTATCGACGTATTGCCGCTCGTCGATGGCGACGACGCGGGCGCCGGCATGGCGGGTGTAAGTGATCAGCCCCTCGGCTTCCAACCGCCGGACAGCCTCCCGCACCGGGATTGGACTGACCCCGAGCTCACGCGCCACTTCGTCGATCACGATGCGGTAGCCGGGGCCGTAGCTGCCATCGACGATGCGAGCACGGATGGTTTGGTAGGCAAGCTCCTGCTTGCTGTTCATGCACCCTCGCGAATGGTCACTGACAGGGATGATCATAGAGGAGATCATATATGACATCAAGGGGATGCCTTGGGTGAGGACGGCCCTCACCCCCTGACCCCCTCTCCCAACGTTGGGAGAGGGGGGACCTGGTGCGTCCTGCGTGTGCCGGTTCGGAATCGCGTGCTGGCGACTCCGGCCTCCTCCCCTCTTCCGACCCCGGGAGAGGGGCCGGGGGTGAGGGCCGCTCTTTGGCGCATCGATCGCGCACGGGGTCGAGCGGGGCTCAGTCTTACGCCTGCAGTTCTATCCGCACCACCATGCGTCGCGGGTGGCGCGGAGGCGGTCGTCGCCGCGGCAGGCGCTAGGATGGTGAGAAAGTGACTGCACCGTGCCCGGTCCCTCCCTTCGGTCTATCCGGATGAGTGGGAGGTCCGCCGTCCGGATGTCCCGCGGCTGGGGATGCCCACCCCATCCTCACACCAGCGGATTGAAGCCGGGGTGTGTAACGAGATAGATCCCGATGGCGATGGTAAAGGCGAGGAACAGCGCGGCAACGAAGCGGACGCTCACCCGGCGCCCGAACAGCCGATCGAGGCCGAGCGTGACTGCCCCAACCACGATCATCACGGTTCCCCATCGCAGCCAGTAGTTCACCCACAAGTGCTGCCGCCGCTCACGCCACTGCTGGTTCTGAATCGGATCCTTCTGGCTGGTGGCGATGAATTGCTCATAGTCTTCAGCCAGATCGAGGACGCCGCGTGGGTGCATTTGGAGATAGACGTAGTCCTTCCGCGTCACGACCCAGTCAGTGGGGACGAAGCATGCTGCGATCAGCCCGAAGATGAGCGTCGCCAGGGCGAACAGGGCGAAGTAGCCGGACCAAGTGACGTAGCGCATCGCGCGGGTCACGAGTTCCTCGGCTCGTACGGCGGGTCCGTCACTCATGAGACGAGCCCCTTTGCTACTCAACGGTTGTGAGGCCCGCTCGCTCACTGCTCCGTCCAGCGTTATCTGTCCGATGAGCCGCGAACAGGAGCGCCCGCCCTCTCGCCGGCTTTGCTGCGGGGGTGGCCCCGGACGGGCGCCGGCGTCCACGCCGGCGCTCCTGCTCTGGCTCCGCCTCTGCCATCGCCGCTCACCAGATGGATGATGGTAGACAGAGGACGGAGAGCGGTATTCGTCGCATCTGTTCAGCGGGCTAGGGTGCTCTCGCGTCGGTCGTTCCAGCAGTGTAGACGTGCCTGGCGAGGCTCGTACCTAACCCGCTTGACTACCACACGCTAGGATGTAGTGAGCCCATTGTCCTCGAGATGCCAGTACAGTGGCTCCAAGCGTACATCACGCATCGGAACCCGGTCCTTTGCCGTGTCTGGGAGATGGTCGTATACGACCGCTCGCATGATATCGACCAAGAACACATCGTCCACGTTACTTGTCAGTCGGTCGAACGCAGCACGGTCGACCAGGACCTCAGCATCGATGACACCCAGTACCTTCAGTGGACCACCCTTGCTTTGTTCTTGCCGCTCGGTAAAGGTGGCGACGTGCTCAACGTCGAGGACTGTACCATCGGGTTCCGGAGCGCCACCGAGTGTGCCTCGTCGCCCATCAGGCTCCACTGTCCGAATTCTGAAACTCACCACCGATGCGCCGGCCCGTTCCATCAGTTCCGGGAAGGTCTCTAGCGAGATTGGATGGCGGAACGTGACGAGTGCTGGCACTGTGTCATGTCTGTCAAAGACGTGTGCTCCCGCTCCTCGCACACGCTCTGCGTAGTCGAGGAGCGCTGACCGTTCGTAGGTAGAGAAGCTCACTCCCGCTGCCACTTGGTCGCCGAGCACCTCGGTCTTCACACTCCATCCGCTGCCTCGCATCAGGTCTGCAGTGGCTGGCGCGGGGATTAGTGGATCAGCCGCAGTCGATCGACTGGACCGGACCACCCACGCCGAAATGACCAGCCCCACGGCCACGAGCAAGACAGCCAACCGCCAAAACCGCCCGATGGCCAGTCTTGGTCTCATCTGGCTCGACCCCCTTCCGCGTACGTGTGGTACCTATGCGCGACAATCGAATGACCAGGGGAGGTAATCACGCTCCGGATAGTAGAACTTGCACATCCACTGATGGCCGATCCGTAGCCATCCAATAGCCGTTGTGATGTAACTGGCCACATTCACCTCACCAGTGTTCCCAACACCAGTGTTATCGTTGTAGAGAGGATCCCAGTACTCAACCTCGATATTGTATCCTCCTGCCGCGAAGGTTGGAGACCACCGGACTTCAATCTCCTCGTGTCGAGTGTCGCCGTCATCGTCTCCTGAGCGGTACTCCGGGTTAGGAAAGTTCGTATAGTACCAGCCGGTAGCATGTAACCCCGAATAGTGCGTTCCGCCGCCGTACGCTTGATCATCGAAGTGGATGGTCGTGGGTACGTACTGGTAGTTTGTTGCTTGCCAGTATGAATAGAGGCTGTTCAGCCGGTTTTGATCGTAGTATGTCCAATCAGTGCTGGCATAGATATGCCGCCCCCATGCGCCCGTCTGACTGTACAACTTATGTCCACCCCAATAGTTACTTATGTCCACCCCAATAGTTTATATAAGTTGGGGTGTACCAGGCGAGCCCCGAGGTGGGCGAGTATCGCGGTCCCTTCCAGGTAACGCCCCAGGCAGCAAATGCGGTGCCAGAGCTGGTAACGAGAAGGACAACCAGTGTCGCCAAACCGAGTCGTTTCATGTGCCCCTCCTTCCGTCAATAACGGCTATCGAATGGATTCCCTTCAGGAACAACGCGCGATCACGGGTGTAGCGGTTGCCTGTCTAGCTTGCGCTTGACATCACCTATGGCGCACAGAACAAGTTTGCGAGTCTTGAATCTGGTGGGTCAATCACATATGACGCAGATGCTCCCCACAAACTAGCTTGTACAGCCTGTGATGGCACCATAGTAGCCGATCTTGTGTCCGAACGCAAGATCCATGGTGAGATGATCGCAAAGATTCCGGCATATGCGGGCCTAACGCGTTGGTCCACTCGGCCTGTCCCGGACAAGCCGTGTTCGATCCGACTTCGGATCGCGCTAGGATCCTGTGCTCATGTCGAGAGTGCCTGCCGTTGTGGTTGGGGGGCACATCTGGGAGAGCCCATAGGCGGCCGTGAAAAAAACGAACGGGCTACCGCTGCTCGACGCGGAAGCTCGGCCGCGATCGTGCCGGACGGAACCAAGCCGCCTGTTCGGCAGGAGACGACCCAGCCAATGTTGCGGCGGGGCACTGGCGCGGTAGCGCCCATACGGGCGCTACCGCGTCGACGTGGGAGGCGCCACGGCGTTATCCTGCAGGAAGCCAAGGGCTGAGTTGCTGGTAAGGTTGGGGCATGCTGGGTGGGCCATTGCCCAAAGAGGGCGGGGCCGCGCTTCTCACCGGGGAGATGCGCGCCGACGCGCACGCCGCCAAGATGCCTCTTTCAGCCGCCGGCGCGATCCACAGGTCCGAAGCCGCTGGTCGCTCGTTATGTAGACGACGGCCACCAGGCGTGGCGGGTGGCGCGGAGGCGGACAAGGAGGGCGTAGCCGAGGAGGGCCAGGCCGGCGACGGCGAGGAGCGGCTGAGCCGGCTCGAAGTAGCGCATGGCGCCGCTGGTGCCGAGTGCCAGCACGACGATCTTGTTGCACACCGGGCAGCCGACGGCCAGGAATGAGAGGAAGCCGCCCGCGGTAAGCTTGCCCTCCTGCAGCGGGCAGGCGGCGGGAAAGGCGTAGGTCGCGCCGATCAGGGCGCTCAGCAGGACGGTCAGCGCCAGGAAGGCGTAGTCCTGCGGGCGGGTAGGCACCATGCGGCTGAACCAGGGGTTCGGGATGAGCACCGTCGGGATGCCGATGAGCAGCAGGACCGCCGCACCCGTGCTCAGCCCGTATGCCGCGGCGCGGGCAAGCGTCCCGATTGAGAGCCTGGCTCCCCTGTCGATCATGCGGATCCCCTCTCGCCGTCGGGCGCGATTGCCACGACTCTACCCAGCGCCCGGGTGTATTGCAAGGTGCGCTCTCGACAGCGCGGGTTGCCTGTGGTCAACTAGCGTACGCGTTCGCCGGAGGACCGGCACCCAATACCGTGACTGGGATAGGGGCGATGATGGAAGCGCGGGCAGTGCTGACCGCGGATGACCTGCTGACGCTCAAGTCGGTGAATGATGCGCAGATCGACCCAGGCGGCCACCGGGTGGCCTTCGTCGTGGCCGAGGGGGCGGTGGACTACCAGGAGCCGTCGCCGCGCAGCCGGATCTGGCTGGTGGACGTGGCCGGTGGCGAGCCCCGGCAGGTGTCCCAAGGGCCGGGGACGGACGACCTGCCGCGCTGGTCGCCGGACGGGGAGACGCTGGCGTTCCGGTCCGACCGGAAGAAGCGCGGCACCGGGCAGCTCTACCTGCTGCGGCCCTGGGCGGAACCCGCGCTGCTGCGCGAGTTCGACGCTGGGATCAGCGCGATCGCCTGGGCGCCGGACGGGCGCACGATCGCGGTCATCGCCCCCGACGCCGTGGGACGCGACCGGGCCGAGGGGCACGACTGGGTTCTGTTCGAGGAAGAGCACGCGTTCGGGCGGATCTGGCTGGTGGACGCGGCCAGCGGGGAGGCGCGCTGCCTGACAACGGGACCATTGCACGTCTGGGAGCTGGCCTGGTCGCCCGACGGGTCGGCGATCGCGGCGATCGTCAGTGATCTCCCCTATGCCTGGTCCTGGTACCGGTCGCGACTGGCGCGCATCGACGTGGCGACAGGCGAGGTGACGACCCTCTGCGCGCCCGAGCGGCAGATCACCGGCCCGACGTGGTCGCCGGATGGGCGCGCGATCGCGCTGATCACCAGCACCTGGAGTGATCCGGGCATGAGCGGGGGCGACGTGGTCGTCGTCCCGGCCGCGGGGGGTGCGGCGCAGCCGCTGACCGCGGAGGAGCCGCGGTCATACCTGTCGCTCCACTGGGTGGCGGATGGGCGGCTCTTCGCGGCGGCGCTCGAGCGCAATCGGGCGGCGATCTGCCTGCTCGATCCGACCGGCGGTGGGCGGACGCGGACGCTGTGGGCGGGGGAGAAGTTCTTCAACGTCTACGGCACCGGCGTCGCCATCAGTGCCGACGGCCGGTTGGTGGCCACGGGGATCAGTGCCCCGACGGAACCGGTCGAGCTGTGGGTGGGACGGATCGCGGATCAGGGGCCGGAAGGGGTCCAGTGGGAGCGGCGCAGCGCGGTCAACGCCGAGTTCCCGGCGGACTTACTCAGCCCGTACGAGACGCTGCGCTGGACGGCGCCCGACGGCATGGAGATCGAGGGGATGCTGGTTCGCCCGCGGGGAGCGGGTAACCCGCCCTGGCCGCTGGTGACGCTCATCCACGGCGGCCCGACTGGCTCATGGGCCTATGGCTTGCGCCCGTCCGGCCCCGGCGGTTGGATCCACCTGCTGGCGGCGCGCGGGTGCGCCGTCCTGCTACCGAACCCGCGCGGGAGCGCCGGGTACGGGCTGGCCTTTGCTGAGGCCAACATCGGCGACCTCGGGGGCGGAGATCTGGAGGACATCCTCGCCGGGGTGGACGCCTGCGTGCGGGACGGCATCGCCGATCCGGAGCGGCTGGGCGTCGGCGGCTGGAGCTACGGCGGCTACCTCACCTGCTGGGCCATCACCCAGACCGATCGGTTCCGGGCGGCGGTGGCCGGAGCCAGCATCACCAACTGGTACTCGTTCCACGGAGGCACGAACATTCCCCGGTTCGATGAGATCTTCCTCCGGGCCGACCCCTTCGCGCTTGACGGGCTGTATGCGACGCGCTCGCCGATCTTCTACGTAGACCGGGTGCGGACGCCGACGCTGTTCCTGCATGGGGAGCAGGACCCGTGTTGCCCCGTCGGCCAGGCGTACGAGATGGCGCGCGGCCTCCGTGCCCACGGGGTCGAGGCCCGGTGCGTCGTCTACCCGCGCGAGCCGCACGGGGTGCGCGAGCGTGAGCATCAGCGGGATGTGCTGGAGCGGGCGGTGGACTGGTTCGTGGAGCGGCTTGGCGTCGCGCGGTCGTCGTAGGCGGCGCGTACTCGCAAGGGATTGAGGGTGAGGCTTCCTACATCACTCGCAGCTTTGGCCTACCGGGACTTCCGGCTCCTCTGGGCCGGGCAGTTCGTGGATATGCTCGGCACCCAGGTGCAGACGGTGGCGCTGGGCTGGCTCGTCTATTCCTTGACCGGCTCGACCGCGGCACTGGGTGGGGTCGGGCTGGCGCGGGCGATCCCGACGATCCTGCTGTCGATCTTCGGAGGGACGCTGGCGGATCAGGTCGACCGCCGCCGGCTCCTGCTCGTGTCGCAGAGCTTCCTCGCCGGGCTCAGCGCGCTCCTTGCCTTGATCATCTCGCTCGGCAAGGCGAACGTGCCGATCCTCTACGCCTTTGCGGCCCTCACTGCGGCGGCCGCGGCGTTTGACTCGCCAACGCGGCAGGCCTTGATCCCCTCCCTTGTGCCTCGCGAGCGGCTGCCGAACGCCTTGACGCTGAACGTGCTCGCCTGGCAGACCGCAGCCGTCCTCGGCCCGGCCACGGGGGGTGTGATCATCAAGGTGTTCGGGGTGAGTATGGCCTACTGGATCAACGCGGCGTCGTTCCTCGCCGTGCTCAGCGCGATCGTGGCGATGCGCACCCGCGCCCCGGTGCCGGCCGGGCCGCGGCGGGGATGGTCCGCGGTGGTCGAGGGCCTGGAGTTCGTGCGCGGTCGCGCCATCCTCTGGCAGTTGATGCTGGTCGACTTCCTGGCCGTGCTCTTCGTCTCGTCGATGGGGCTGCTGCCGGCCTTCGCGCGCGATGTGCTGGCGGTGGGCTCGGACGGGTTGGGCCTGCTCTACTCGGCGCCGGCGGCGGGAGCCGTCGCCGGTTCGGTGATCTTCACGCTGCTGCCGACGCCGCGTCGACCGGGGCGCGTCGTGGCGCTGGCCGTCGCGGCGTACGGGATCTCCCTGGCGCTGTTCGGCATGGCCCGGTCCTTCCCGGTGGCACTCGGACTGCTGGCGCTGGCCGGAGGGCTGGATGCCGTCAGTATGGCGATGCGCCATACCGTGCGGCAGTTGGCGACACCGGACTCGCTCCGGGGCCGGGTCGGTGCCCTGGCCTCGGTGTTTTCCGCCGGCGGGCCGCGGCTGGGCGAGTTCCAGGCCGGGATGGTCGCAAGCGTGGTCGGCGCGCGCTATGCCATGGTCCTCGGCGGGAGCGCCTGCCTGCTGATGGTCGTGACCTCTCGCTGGTGGGCGCGTCAGCTCTGGCAGTACCGGGGTGAGGAGCTGCCGGAGGGGCATGGCGGCGTGTCCGACGAGGTCGAGGTGCCCGGCGCCGCAGAGTCATCCGTTGCCCGTGCGGACTAGACCGTGTACATCCAGTCATGTTGCGCGGTGTTCTTGACGGCTCGGTAGTAGACGTGGACTATGCGGAGCACGTTTTCTAGAATCGTGAGCGTGCAACTGGTTGCGCGCTAATGGTCTCGGTGTGCAGGTGAACGCCAAGCCGAGGAGTCGTGCATCCAGGGTGTCCTGACCGAGTGCGGAGGGTGTTGGGCAACCGATGGATCAGGCTCAGGGGTGCCATGTGCTGGTCGTTAGCGACCGCCACGACTTGAGGGAGCACCTCCTGGCCATCCTCGAACGACTGGGAGGACGAGCAACCGGTGTGGTGACGGTGGCGGAAGCGATCGCCCATGCCGCCGAACACCCGCCGGACGTGGTCGTGCTCGATGCGTCCCTTATCCCCGACAATAATGCCGGATGGGTGGACTCCCTCCGCCCGCGCCTCGGCGATCCCATCGTGGTCGGCGCGCTCGCCGACTCCGCAACGCCCCAGACCGCAGCCCTGATGGCGGTGGGCGTTGACGCCGTGCTGCCCGTGACGCTCATGGTGGCGGATGTGGAGCGCCTCCTCGGGTTGCGGCGTACGCTCACCATGGCGTCGAAAGCGGATCAGCGCCGGCACCTGCGTCGGATGGCCGCGATCCGCCAGCTCGCCCTTGAAGTGCTCGACCTGGCCGAGTCCCCGGAACGGCTGGGGGAGGCGCTGGAGGTCGCCCGGCGGTTGCTGGACGCTCGCGGCCTGGCGGTGTGGTTGCTGGCCGAGGGGGAGGACCGGCTTGCCGCGTTGGCCGTGGCCGGGGTGCCCGACCGCTTCGTGCGCCACATCGAAGAGCGGTCGGTCGGGCGGGGGCGGGAACAGGTGGACGCCGCGGTTCGGAACCAGCATGAGCCGCTCCGCTACCCGGGCGAAGGCAGCGATGCCCGGCGGTTGAGCGACCCGGCGATCGCCGAGGAAGCCGGCATCCGGCTGGCCACCATCATGCCGATACGGGATGCGTCGACGGTCTACGGCCTGCTTTCGGTCTACTACGGCGACGCGGCAGACTACGACCCGCTCGACCGGTCGATCGGCGACGTCCTGGCGGCGGCGCTGGCGGCGGCGCTGGCGGCGGCGCTGGCGACCATGCGGCTGCGCCGTAAGCTGGCGATCACTGAGCAACTCTACCGCGAACTGGTCGAGGGGATGCCGATCGGGGTGCTCCTCTGCGATACGGAGGGGACCATCCACCTGGTCAACGCGGCAATGAGCAACCTGACCGGTCGTCCCGCCGAGTCGCTGGTGGGCACACCGCTCGCGAGCCTCTTCGTCAAGCCCGCGGCGATTCCATGGGAGGAGTGGCGTGCCTCCTCCGAGGCCCCGTCGGACGAGGTCGTGCTCTTTTTCTACGGGCCTGGTGGGCGACGCCTGACGACGGCGTGCCGCGCCCGCAGGCTGTCGTTGCCGGGCGAGGCCGGTACGGCTCCCACTACCTACGTGCAGGTGACGGTCGAGGATATCACCGTCCCCCACCGGCGCCTGCATGAACTGCAACTGCTCCATGACCTGAGCCAGCTCATCGCGCGCGGCGGCGATGCTGACGTTGCCTTCCAGTTGGTCGCCGAGCGCCTCACGGGCAGCCTCGGCTATCGCCGCGTGGTGCTGGCGACGCTGACGCCCGACGGCGAGCACCTGGAAAATCGCTCCAAGGCGGGGCCGCCCCCCGACCTGACGGTGCGCTGGCCGATCGACCGCGGTATCACCGGCCGTGCCCTGCGCGAGAACCGCTCACTCCTGGTCCACGACGTTCGCAGCGACCCGGACTACATTGAGATCGATCCCGCCATCCGCAGCGAGCTGGTGGCCGTGATCCGGTCGGCCGGTCGGCCGGTGGGCGTCTTGAACATCGAGACCGACACCTCCCACCCACTCGACGATGAGGACATGGCGCTCGCCGAGGGGATTGCGGTGCATCTCGGGCTGCTGTTGGACCAGATGGAGTTCACCCAGCGGCTGGAGTTGCAGGCGCGCACCGATCCGGCGACCGGGATCGCCAACCGCCGTGTACTGCTCGAGCACCTCCAGAGCCTCGCCGGGAATCCGCGGGTGTCGACCGCGGCCCTCTTCCTGATCGACATGGACAAGTTTAAGGAGGTCAACGACCAGTACGGCCATCTGGTCGGCGATGCCGTGCTGGAGCAGGTCGTCCGGCGGCTGGCGGGGAACCTGCGGCCGGACGACCTGCTGGCCCGCTACGCGGGCGATGAGCTTGCGGTCGTGCTGCGGAACGTCGACCTGCGCGCCGCGGTGGAGGTCGCGGACCGGCTGCGGCGCACGGTCGCCGATCTGCCCTTCGAGCACGGCGATGCGCTCCTGCCGTTGACCATCTCGGTCGGTGTCGCCATGTTCCCGCACCAGGGCACGACGCCGGACGAGTTGCTGGCCGCGGCCGATCAGGCCATGTACGGAGCGAAGCTCCGCGGCGGGAACGCCGTCCACAGCGACCTCACGTCCACGTAGCGGCCAGGGCTGCTACGGCAGCGAGACGAGTTCGCGCGACACCGTGTTCAGGCGCTCGGCGCCGTCTTCCGTGACGAGCACGGCATCCTCGATCCGGACACCCCACTTCCCCGGAATGTAGATCCCCGGCTCGTCGGAGGTGACCATGCCCGCCTCCAGCGGCTGGGTGTTGCCCTCGACCAGGTACGGCGGCTCGTGGATCTCGAGCCCCAGGCCGTGGCCGACGCGGTGGATGAAGTACTCGCCGTAGCCCGCGTCGGTGATGACCTTGCGGGCGGCCCGGTCCACGTCCTGGCAGGCGACACCCGGGCGGATGGTTTCGAAGGCCGCCTGCTGCGCCTGCTTCACGATCTCGTAGATCTTCACAAAATCCGGGTGCGGCTCTCCCGCCACCGGCGTGCGAGTGATGTCGGAGTAGTAGCCCTCATATTCGCCACCGAAGTCGATCACCACCGGGTCTCCCGGCTGGATGACGCGGTCGGAGGTTTCATGGTGCGGCGAGGCGGCATTGGGGCCGGATGCGACCGCGCAGAACGCCAGGGTCGGGAAACCCTGCTTCGCCATCAGCGCTTGCAGGTCCGCCGCGACCTCGCGTTCGGTCCGGCCGGTCAGGCGGACGGTGGCGCAGAACTCTTCCCAGGCGGCGTCGGTGCGGCGCGCCGCCTCGCGCAGCAGCGCGATCTCCGCCGGGTCCTTTACCACCCGCATCCGGCTCATGATCTTGGCCGCACTCTGGAACGAGGCAGAGGGCAGCAGCTCTTCGAGCTGGAGCAGGAACACGCTCCAAAACTGATCGTTGACGGCGACCGCGCGCACGCCGGCCTCGCGCCCCATCGCTGCGATGCGCTCGGTGGGTCGCTCGGTTTCGTCCCAGATGGCCATGGCGAACTGGTCGGAGAGATGCGCCAGCAGCGGCGCTTCCAGCCGCGGCACGGCGATGGTCGCCTTGCCCTCGCGCGGGATGATGAGCGCGGTCAGGCGTTCGCTCAGCCGCGGCGCGTGGCCGGTAAAGTAGCGGAAGTCGGACGACGGGCCGATGATCAGCAGGTCCACCCCGGCCTGCTCCATGACCTCCCGTACGCGGCTCAGCCGCTGCTCGGTCACCTGTGCGTCTTGGGTCATCGGTGCTCCTCGCTCCCCACCCGTGTCTTACAGAATCCGCCCCGGAATCGGTCCGGGGTTGCCAACCAGGTCACTATACCCGAATCTGCGCGCAATAGACGGCCGGATGTGTGCTCGGATCGGCATCCATTCCCATCACGCTGTCTCGCGCTGTAGACGGCCGCTGTACAATAGGCAGATCGGGAGCCGGGGGGCCGCGGTCGGTGTGCCCGCCAGGCCGCCCTTACTCCCGGGCAACAGTGGAGCGGAACGCTCAGGATCGCCTCGCGGCATGTTCCTCTCTCGTTTCGTCGATACCGGCGCGCCATTCGGCGCGCCGTCCGCCCGCCAGGCGGTTCCCTGGCGTTCGCTTTCTCCGCACGGAACCGGATCATAGGAGACGGAGTGCGACACAACGATCCCCCTCGCACGATCGAGGTCGTGGCCCAGCCGCAGGCCGACCTCACCGGAGACGGGCGGACGCACGAGCGATGGGTCGTCGCTATCGTCGGCCTGGCGAGCTTCATGACGGTGACCAGCGGCACCATGGTCAACGTCGCGCTGCCGCCGATCGGCGCCCACTTCGGCGTCGATGCCGGCGCGCTTGGCTGGCTGGTGTCGATCTACCTGCTCACCTTCGGTGTCGCGATGCCGTTCCACGGCCGCCTGGGTGACCGCTTCGGTGAGCGTCGCATCTACCTGGCTGGCATGGTGCTCTTCGTCATCGGCGCCGCGCTCGCGGGGCTGGCCGTGGCGTTCCCCATGCTCGTGGTCGCCCGTTGTATCCAGGGCCTGGGCGCGGGAGCCATCACCAGTCTCGGCATGGCCATGGTCGCCCGCACCGTGCCGCCCGAGCGGCGCGGGCGGACGATGGGCATCGTCGCGACGGCCGTCAGCGCCGGAGCGGCAATTGGTCCGACGCTGGGCGGGATCATTACCCAGCTCATCGCCTGGCGCATGGTGTTCCTCTTCGCGGCGCTGCTGACGGTGGTGATCCCCCTTGCCGCACGCTACCTGCCACCTTCGTACCTCCACCAGCAGGTGCGGATCGATTGGCTCGGCGGCATCGCCGTGGGTGCGGCCGTCTCGGGAGCGCTGCTGGCGGTCACGAATCTCCAGCGGCAAGGCGGCCTGTCCGGGGCGGTGATCGCCGCCGCGATCGTCGGGCTCATCGGGACGGTGCTCACGATCCATCGGCAGCAGACCGTCGCGTTCCCGTTCATCGACCGGGCGCTGCTGGCGAACCGGCGCTATCTACTGCTCACGGTCGTCGGGTTCCTCACGATGAGCGGCGGCATGGGCGTCATCGTGGTCGCGCCGTTCCTTTACACGAATGTCAACGGCCTACCGTCCGGCCAGGTGGGCCTGGCGTTGCTGCCGCAGGCGTTGGTGGTGGTGTCCCTGGCGGGCACTGCCGGTCGCCTGGCGGACCGCTGGAATCCGTTCGTGCTGATCGTCCCCGGGTTGCTGATCTCCTGCGTGACCGTGCTGTTCCTGAGCGCGGTCGCCATCGGCTGGCCGGCTCCGGCGTTCTCCGCCGTCACCATGTTCCTCGGCCTCGGGCAGGCGCTGGTCAACGCGCCGCTGATGACCGTCCTGACGCGGACGATCCCGGCGCGGATCTACGGTGTGGGGCTGGGTATCTTCAACATGCTCTTCTTCGTCGGCACCAGCCTCGGGGCAGCGGTCGCGACCGCGCTGCTTGAGTCGCGTGCGGGTGCGCGGCGGGCGCTCCTGCCGTTCTACGTGGGGGCGGAGGAGTTCTCCGAGTACAGCGACGCCCTGCTGGTCGGCACGGTGGCTTTCGCCCTGGCGGCTGTCGCGGCCTTCGCGGCCAGCCGTGCGCGCGTCCCCCGCGTCGAATTGTCCGTAGGCAGCCCCGAGCCGCGGACGGCGGACTAACGCCGTCCGCGGCGGCGGATGCCAAGGTGGGCGCTGCGAGATCAGGAAGCCGGGCGAGCGGCATCCAGCGCCGCGGTGAGGCGCTGGATCAGTGCCTCGGCCTCGTCGGTCGTCAGGCTGAGATGCGGCCGCAGGCGGATCGAGCGCGCCCCGCAGGGGAGCACGAGCAGCCGCTCCTCGTAGGCGCGGGCGATGACGGCGTCACGGGCCTCGGGCGTCGGCAGGTCGAAGGCGATCATCAAGCCGCGACCGCGCACGTTGTCGATCGGTGCCTGGGTCGCCAGCTCCCGCAACTGCCCGAGCAAGACTTCGCCCTGGTGGCGTGCGTTCTCGATCAGGTTCTCCTGCGCGATGACCTCGATGATCCGCTGGGCGCGCACCATGTCCACCAGGTTGCCGCCGAAGGTAGAGCTGATCCGGCTCGGCTCGACGAACACGTTTCGCTCTACCTCGTCGACCCGGCGGCTCACCGCGATGCCGCAGACCTGGGTCTTCTTGCCGAAGACGAAGATGTCGGGCTCCACGCCGAGTTGCTGGAAGGCCCACCAGGAGCCGGTCAGCCCCATGCCCGTCTGGACCTCGTCGAAGATCAGCATGACCTCGTAGTCGTCGGCCAACTGGCGCAGGGCGCGAAGGAACTCGGGGCGGATGTGGTTGTCGCCCCCTTCACCCTGGATCGGCTCGATGATGATCGCGGCGATCTCGTCCGCCTCCCGCTCGAGGACGGCGGTGATCGCGTGGAGCGCTGCCGATTCGCGGGCGATCACCTCCTCCAGCGTCTCGTCCGTGAGCGGGAAGCGCATCTTGGGCACCGGGATGCGCGGCCAGTCGAAGCGGGGGAAGTACTCGTACTTGCGGGGGTCGGCGGTGTTGGTCAGGGAGAGGGTGTAGCCCGAACGGCCGTGGAACGCCTCGGTGAAGTGGATCACTTTCGAGCCGAGCGGTCCTTTCCCGGCGGCGAGGTTTTTCCGCACCTTCCAGTCGAACGCCGTCTTCAGCGCGTTCTCGACGGCCAGCGCGCCCCCGTCGATGAAGAAGAGGTGGGGGAACTCCTTCGGCACGGCTATGGTCGCGAAGGTATCGACAAACTCGGCGTAGAGCGTGGTGTAGACGTCGGGGTTGGAGGGCTTGACGCGGGCGGCCACGAGGAGTCGCTCGCTGAACGCCGGATCGTGCAGCGCCGGATGGTTGTGGCCGATTGCGCCTGAGGCGAAAAAGCTGAAGGCGTCGAGATAGGCATCCCCGGTTCGCGCATCAACAAGCCACGAGCCGTGGCTCCGCTCCGGGTCGTAGACGAAGCTGTAGCCGTCGGCAAGAACCGACCTCCCCAGCACTGCATGGACCTGGTCCGGCGTCACCCTGCCCATTACCCGTCTCCTTCCTCTGAACGTCAGCCGCAACGGCGCGACCGGCACGGCCTGCCGCGCCGCTAGACACGTCTTGCCACAGTCACGCGTTTTCAGCAAGAGATGCCTGGATCGCGGCGCGAGTGCCCGCGATCGTTCGACCCGTGCTACCATGTGGGTGCCAGCCTTGTCCGTTTCGGGCGCTGCGTCGATCGTCACGTGCGACGGGCACCAGATGTGTGACCGTCACCCAACGGACGGAAGGGGGATCGTCATCACCGGGCATCGCCGCGTATCGTATCTCGTGCTTGTTCTGTTCCTCCTGACGGCCTGCTCATCGCCGACTGCGGCCGGACCTGGCATGGAGTTGACCGAGCCCGCAGGCAACTCAGGGGTGACCGCGACGGCCGAGCAGGATCCGCCCAGCACCCCTACCCCGACGCCGTCGCCCACGCCCACCCCGGAGCCGACGCCGACCCCGACACCCACGCCGACACCGGTCCCGCCGCCACTCGCGCACTGCTACGAGCCGCGTCCTACCCCGTCTGACGAGACGGCGGAGTCGCCATTCACCCTCCGCCCTGCCGACCCGCGCTCGCTGTTCCAGAACTGCCAGGTCGTCGCCTACTACGGCTATCCGGATACCCCGGTCATGGGAGTCCTCGGCAGCGCCGACCCGGACACGGTGGTTGACCAGCTTCTCGCCCAGGCTGCGGAGTACGACGCGACCAATGGTGATCGGACCGTCGCTCCGGCGCTGGAATTGATCTACGCGGTGGCACAGGGATCCGAGACCGACGACGGCACCTACCTCTACCGCATGCCGGACGAGCTGGTGCAGCAGTACCTCGAGGTGGCGGAGCGGCGTGATCTTCTCGTGATCCTCGATATCCAGATGGGCCACAGTACGGTCGAGGCGGAGCTCCCCCACGTGCTGGAGTACCTGAAGAACCCGCGGGTTCACCTGGCGCTCGACCCGGAATTCGCCACCCCGGGCGAAGTGCCGGGTACGATCATCGGCGGCATGGACGCTGAGGAGATCAACCGGGCGCAGGAGATGCTCGCGCAGTTGATCGAGGACGAGAAACTGCCGAACAAGATCCTGGTGGTCCACCAGTTCGACTACGTTATGATCCGCAACAAGGAAGCGCTGCGGCAGGTGCCCGGGATCGATCTGGTGATCGACATGGACGGCTTCGGCTGGGCCGAGGACAAGATGGGCGGCTACCAGCGCTTCGTCAACGAGGACGGCGCGCCCCACGGCGGCTTCAAACTCTTCTACAACCAGGACGCCGACCTGATGACCCCCGAGCAGGTCAACCTCCTTTCCCCGCAGCCGGACGTGGTGATCTATCAGTGATGCGTGATGCGTCATGCGTCATCCGTCATGCGTCACGTGTGGGACGACCGTGTGGCGTAGACCCGACGGTGCTCGGGCCTGATGCCGTGATGTAGCCGGCCTGCGTGGCGGATGCCCGGGGCGCACAAGCCGCCGAGCGGACAAGGAAAGCCGGCGACCGGCGGCTGGGGATTGCATTGGAGTGCGGCGGCCCGAGCCGCCGCTTTGGTATCGCGCGGCCTCAGCCGCGCGCCGGGGTTGGTGCCGCGCCGCCGTTGGGACGCGCGATGGGTGGTGCGACGGATCCGGCGCCGTGATCCCGTTTCGGGGCAGGTGGTGGGAAGGATCCCGCGCCGTGGCAGGTGCCCGGGGCTCAAGCCGCCGGGCTGACAACGACAGCCGGCTAAAGCCGGCTGTCGGAAACGGGATCAGATCCTGGTGATACGGTGTCCGCCGGTCGGCATGTGTCCAAGGGTGATGAAGTCTGAAGAATGATACGAGTGTCCGCCGTGCCGGCGGCTCTAGCCCCGGGCACGGGCCGCGCGGCGGGATCCTCTCACCACCCGGACGGACTACCGTCCTCAGCCGGCTTATGGAGTTTGACAAATTACCGTGGTACATGTACCGATCACCGTGGTCTCGTCCTTGTCATCCTGAGCGGAGCCGGCCGGCGCGGGAGCGCCGGGCGGCGGAGCGAAGGATCTCGCGTCGGTTCCAGCATGCACCGGAGAGATCCTTCGCTGCGCCGGGGGCGGCTGGCCGCCGCCCCCGGCGCAGCGAAGGATGACACGCGGGGAGTCGCGGGGGCTGGCGGGTAGACACGACTAATTCGTCAACCTCCATCAGCCGGCTTTCGTTGTCAGCCCGGCGGCTTGAGCCCCGAGCATGGGCCACGGCGCGGGGATCCTCACGCCACCCATCCCACGTTCCGACGACGGTACGAAACCGGTCCCGCCGCGGTATCAGCCGCGTGCTACCACAGCGGCAGCTCGGGCCGCCACACTCCAAACCCGGCCGCCGGGTTTCGTTGTCAGCAAGGCGGCTTACCCCCGGCACACGGGCCTCCGCATGCCACTACCTTGTGTCACAAGGTAGCTTGTGCTACCATGTGGCCATGGATACGAGCGCGCTGCTGACACAGATGCGAAGAGGCGCCCTGGAGGCGTGCGTGTTGGCCCTACTGGAGGGCGAGGCGCGCTATGGGTTCGAGCTGGTGCAGCGGCTGGGGCAGAACCCGGCGCTGCTCACCAGCGAGGGGACGATCTACCCACTGCTGAGCCGCCTTCACCGCGAGCGGCTGGTCGAGACCGAGTGGCGCGAGTCGCCCGCCGGGCCGCCGCGGAAGTACTACCGGCTGACGCCGCGTGGGCGGGAAGCGTTGGCCGTCTTTCGGCAGCAGTGGGTGGGGTTTCGGGACGCCGTCGACGGCGTGCTCGGGACGCCACAAAACGGAGGAGACACATGGTCCGCAACGGTGAAACCGACGACGGAGTCCGGCGACTGATCGAGCGCTACCTCCAGGAGGTGGACGAGGCGCTGGTCGGGGTGCCGGCGGCGCAACGGCGGGAGATCCTGGAGGACCTGCGCACGCACATTGATGCCTCGCTAGCGGCTGCCGGAACGCGCGATGAGGCGACGGTGCGGACCATCCTCGACCGCCTGGGAAGCCCGGAGGAACTGGCGCGTGAGACGCGCGAGCGCCTCGGGGTGCCGGAGCCGATCCCGGTCGCGCCGGCGGGACCGGGGGTCCTCGAATACGCCGCCATCGTGCTCACCGCTCTCTTCTGGCCGGTCGGCATCCTGCTGGCCTGGCTCTCACCCATGTGGCGCACGCGCGACAAGGTCGTCGCGACCCTCATCGGGTGCCTCGCGATCGTCCTCGCCATCGTCGGGCTGATGGAGTTTCGGGTCGGTTCGGCGACGGCGGTCCAGGAGCACCGGCAGGACGTGCCGGTGCCGATGGAGCGGCGGGGGGACGTGCCGTCCAACGAACGCGAGCCTTCCGTTGAGACAACGCCGGCACCGGTCGAGCGAGCCTCGGAGTCGTCGGCATGGTGGGACGTGCCTGTGCGGCTCGCGGCCTTCGTGGTGGGGATGCTGGTCCTCTTTTCCCCCTTCCTCTCCGCGCTCTACCTCGCGATCCGGCTGCGGCGGCCGCGGGCACCGGCGCCGCGAGCGGCCTCCGTGCCGGTCTAGTGCCTGCTCCGCAACTCGGTCGCACGATGCCGGACGGCGGGTGTCGACCCTCCTGTAGCCGGCCGCGCTGGGCCGGGCAAGGGCCGCTGACCGCGTTGACAGCGGCCCATTCCAGTGCGTAGCATACGCGCGTTGAAATCCACTGTGACCCGTGCCACACATCACCGCATGCGAGACGATTGTATTTTCGGGTGTTTGCCGGGTCGGGTGCGGCTATCAGGGTGGTTGAGGAGGGACGAGTCGATCATGGGCACCGCTACTCAGCCGGGGATCCCGGCGGGCGAGCAATCGCGTGTCTGGTCGCGGCGGCGTTTCCTGACCTTGATCGGCGCGACTGCGGCGGTTTCCGCGAGCGGCATCCTCGCTGCGTGCGGGGGCGGGAGCAACGAGACCAGTCAGACGACTCCGACGGCGAGCGGTGACCAGCCGGGCGGCGCTGCCACCCCCGGCGGGTCCGGCGGCGAGAGCGTCCAGGGCGGCACGCTCACCTACGTCACCAACGAGGAGCCGGACACGCTCAACCCCTACCTGACCCAGCTCGTCGTGGGCTTCGACATCCTCTCGCTGTTCATGGAGAGCCTGCTTGAGGCGGATGACACCGGCCAGTACGGCCCTCGGCTGGCGGAGGCGTACGAGGCCGCGCCCGATGGATTGAGCTACACCTTCAAGCTGCGCACGGGTGTGAAGTGGCACGACGGGAGCGACTTCACCGCGCAGGACGTGATCGAGTCGTACAACATGATCATGAACCCCGACTTCGGCGCCTTCAACCAGCAGGGGTGGGAGCAGATCACGGAGGCCGAGACGCCCGACGACCACACGGTGGTGTTCAAGCTGGATCGGGTGTTCGCGCCCTTCATCGCCAATGTGGGTGGCACCTACATTGCCCCCGCGAGCGCCCTGACCAAGGGGATCCAGAGCTTCAAGGAGGAATTCGGCCGGCAGCCGTACGGCACCGGTCCGTACACGTTTGTCGAGTGGGTCTCGGGCGATCATGTGACGGCCAACGCGAACCCTGACTACTGGCAGGGGGCGCCGAAGCTGGAGCAGATCGTCTGCAAGTTCGTGCCGAACTCGAACACGATCGCGGTGCAGCTCAAGTCAGGCGAGGGTGACCTGGCGGCGTATGTGGATGCGCAGCAGTACGACACCTTCGTCGCGATGGAAGACAAGCGGGTCATCGAGACCGACAGCCAGGCGTGGTACCACCTCGACCTGAAGAACATCGACTTCCTGATGGAGAAGCCGGTGCGCCAGGCGCTCGACTTCGCCACGCCCAAGCAGGAGATCATCGACAAGATCCTGAAGGGGCATGCGACGATCTCGGTCGCGGATATCGCGCCGATCTCCTGGGCCTACAACCCCAACATCGAGCCGCGGCCGTACGACCTGGAGCAGGCCAAGAAGCTGCTCGATGACGCCGGCTGGAAACCCGGCCCCGACGGCATCCGCCAGAAGGATGGCAAGCGGATGCAGCTCGAACTGTGGGGCATCGCCGGGGACCAGCAGGGCCAGCAGATCCTCCAGGTAATCGCCGCTTCCTGGAAGCAGATCGGTGTCCAGGCCGATCTGAAGTTCCAGGACATCCGCACGCTCTGGGGGCCGGAGGGGTATCAGTTCACCGAAACCCCGACCGCCTGCGGGTTCTCCTGGTTCAACGGGAACGACCCGGACAACACGTTCTACTGGCACAGCAGCCAGATCCCGGACTCGCCGACCGGATCGGGCGGCAACCTGCCGGCGTACTTCAACCCGTACGACATGCAGGACCAGATCGACGAGCTCACCGAGCGCGGCGTCTCCACGATCGACCAGGAGGAGCGCAAGCAGATCTACTGGCAGATCCAGGAACTGCTCCACGAGTACGTGCCGGTTATCTTCATCTACTGGAACAAGCTGATCTTCGTCTGTCCCAAGAACCTGCAAGGCTTCAACCCCAACGCGTTCACGCCGCTCTTCTACAACGTGCACGAGTGGGCGTACAGCGCGTGAGCGCCGTTTGATCCGGTAAGGGCCAGGCCGCGCCTCGCCTGCGGGTGAGGCGCGGCCGCATCAGGAAGGACACGGTGGCCGGTGCTGCGCTACACCGTGCGGCGCTTGCTCGGAGCGGTTCCGCTGATCATCGGGATCTCGCTGATCTCATTCCTGTTCATGCAACTCGCACCCGGCGGGCCCGATGCCATGTTCGCGCGCAGCGGACGGATGAGCGACGAGCAACTGGCGGCGATCCGCCGCAGCATGGGTCTCGACCAGCCGGTGCCGGTGCAGTATCTCCACTGGCTAAAGAATTTGCTGAAGGGTGACCTGGGCACGTCCTACGTGCAGAACCGCCCGGTGACGACCGTCATCCTGGAGCGTCTGCCGAGCACCCTGATCCTGGTCGGCGCCGGACTCAGCATCGCGCTGGTGCTGGCCCTCGCTTTCGGGGTGCTGGCTGCGGTGCGCCAGTACAGCCTCTTCGACCACATCGTCAGCGCGATCTCGTTCTTCGGTCTGGCCATGCCGGTCTTCTGGTTCGGCCTGATGTTGCAGCTCCTATTCGGGGTGCGGCTCGGCTGGCTGCCGACGGCTGGGATGCACGCCACCGGCGAGACCGGCCTGCTCGACCTTCTGAAGCACCTGGCCTTGCCCGCCTTCACACTCGCGGTCGGGACCATCGCCGGCTGGAGCCGGTACGTGCGCTCCTCGCTGTTGGAAGTCATCCATAAGGACTACATCCGCACCGCGCGGGCGAAGGGGGTGCGGGAACGAACCATCTTCCTGCGCCATGCGCTGCGCAACGCACTGATCCCCTTCGTCACGGTCGTCGGCATCGACATCCCGCTCTACGCGGTCGGCGCGGTGGTGACCGAGACCGTCTTCGCCTGGCCGGGGATGGGGCGGCTCTTCTACGACTCACTCGCCTCGCGGGACTACCCGGTGCAGATGGGTATCCTGGTGCTCTCCTCGGTCGCGATCATCCTGGGCAACCTGATCGCGGATCTGATCTATGCCCTGCTCGATCCGCGGATCACGTACGACTAGGGGGCGCCGGTGAAGGAGCGGCTACGAACCGAGACACAATCGGTCACGCCACTGCTGCCCGAGCACGTGAGTGCCGGCCGGAGCCACGCGCGGATCGCCTGGGAGCGCTTCCGTCGGCACCGGCTGGCCATGGTGGGCCTGCTGATTCTCGGGGTGTTGACGCTGCTGGCGGTGCTGGCGCCGGTGATCGCGCCCTACGGTCCGGACGAGCAAGACCTCTTCAGCATCACGACGCCCCCGTCGCGTGCGCACTGGCTGGGGACCGACGAATTGGGCCGCGATGTGCTCACGCGCGTGATGTACGGCGGGCGAGTCTCCCTCTCGGTTGGGCTCGCGGCCGCGCTGATCTCCAGCCTGATCGGCGTCGTCGTCGGTGCCGTGGCCGGGTTCTACGGCCGCTGGATCGACGCGGCGCTGATGCGGTTCATCGACCTGATGCTTGCGTTCCCGGCGCTCTTCTTCCTGCTCGTCCTGTTCACCATCGTCTCGGCGTCGGTCTGGAATGTGATCCTCTTCCTCGGGCTCTTCGGCTGGATGTGGCTGGCGCGGGTGATCCGGGGTGAGATCCTGGCGCTCAAAGAGCTCGACTTTATCGACGCGGCGCGTGCCATGGGCGCGAGCAATGCGCGGATTATCATCCAGCACCTCCTGCCCAACGTGACGGCCGCGATCATCGTGTCGACGACGCTCTCGATGGCGTACAACATGATCGCCGAGGCGACGTTGGACTTCCTCGGCTTCGGGGTGCCGCCGAATGTGCCGACCTGGGGCAACATGCTCACCGGCGCATCGAACTACTATCTCCAGGTGCCGCTGCTGCCGGTCGCGCCAGGCGCCGTGCTGGTCCTGGCGATCCTGGCAGTCAACTTCATCGGGGACGGGTTGCGCGATGCACTCGATCCCTTCACTGAGTGGTAAGATCCGCGGCCGGTGTCTTTCTCCAGCCGGCATGATCACATGAGGAGGTAGCTCCTGTGACAGGTGACGAGCAGGCGTCCAGCGTCCCGCAGCCGCTCACGACCGAACAACTGGTTACCCACCGGCGACCGAGCGACCCGCAGATCTCACCCGACGGTGAGCGGGTCGCTTTCACGCTGCGGCCGGTCAGCAACGAGAAGGAGCATCCCGAGTCGGCGATCTGGGTCGTGCCGTTCGCCGGCGGCGAGCCGCGCCAGTTCACCGCCGGGCAGTGGCTGGACGAGGAGCCACGCTGGTCGCCCGATGGCCGTCGCCTGGCGTTCCTCTCCGACCGGGCCGAGCGCGGCAAGAAGAGCGTCTACATCATGCCGGCCGACGGGGGCGAGGCGCGGCGCGTCTTCGACCAGCAGGGCGACATGGAGCATCTCTCCTGGTCGCCCGATGGTCGCTTCCTGGCGGTCCTCTTCACCGACCCCGAGACGGAGGAGGAGAAGAAGCGCAAGGAAGAGCGCGACGACGCGCGGGTGTGGGACACCGACTACAAGTACCAGCGGCTCTGGGTGATCGACGTCGAGGCCGGGACGGCCGCGGCCGTATCGCCGGAGGGACGGCAGGTCTGGACCTACGCCTGGTCGCCCGACAGCGAGCGGTTGGCGCTCAACCTCACCCCGACACCGCGCATCGACGACATCTTCCAGGAGAACGAGGTCGTTATCGTCCCGCGCGCGGGTGGCGAGCCGACGCCGGTCTTCCGCCAGATCGGTATGGCGGAGCACCTGACCTGGTCGCAGGACGGCGCGTATCTCGCCTACCGGGCACGCGCCGGGCGGGTCGTCAACGGCGATTACGTCTACCGTATCCCGGTCGAGGGGGGTGAGCCGGTCTGCCTGACCCCTGGCTACGACGGGACGAGCGAGGCGCTGTGGCCACTGGGGCGCGACGCCCTGCTGATGGTGGCCGACGAGGGCGTCAACATGACCCTCTACCGGCTGAGCTGGGAGGGCGAGCGTGAGCGGCTGCTGGCTGAAGAGCCGTGGGGGACGTTCGCGCCGGTCGCGACGGCCGACGCCAGCGGGCAACGGATCGCGGTGGTGTGGGAAGACGCGACGCACGCGCCGGACGTGTGGGTGCTGTCGCGTGAAGACATATCCCCTGCGCTCCAGCGGCGCACGCACTTCAACCCGGAGCTGGAGGCAGCCGCCCTGGGCGAGGTGGAGATCGTGCGTTGGGAGAGCGATCCCGGCGTCGAGGTCGAGGGGTTGCTCTTCAAGCCGGTCGGCTATCAGGAGGGCCAGCGCTACCCGCTGGTGGTGCAGATCCACGGCGGGCCGACGTGGCTCTGGACCAACCAGTTCGCCGCCACGTGGCACGAGTGGGCGCACGCTCTGGCCGGGCGCGGCTATGCCGTCCTCATGCCCAACCCGCGGGGCAGCACCGGTCGCGGTCCGGAGTACTCAAACGCGCTCTTCGGCGATGTCGGCGGCTGCGAGTACCGCGACATCATGGCCGGCGTCGATTACCTGATCGAGCGTGGTATCGCCGACCCCGAGCGGCTCGGCGTCGGCGGCTGGAGCTGGGGCGGCTATATGACCTCCTGGATCGTGAGCCAGACCACCCGCTTCAAGGCGGCGGTCATGGGGGCGGGGCTGCCCAACATGATCAGCGACAACGGCCTGGGCGACATCCCCAGCGCGAATCTCTCCTACTTCGAAACGAGCCCGTACCACGACCCGGAGCCGTACTTCGAACGCTCGGCGATCCGCTACATTCGGAACGCGACCACACCCACCCTCATCCTCCACGGCGAGGAGGACCGCCGGGTGGCCATGGCGGAGGGGCAGGAGATGTACGTTGCGCTCCGGACCCTCGGCGTCGAGACCCAGTTCGTCACCTACCCGCGCGAGGGCCACGCCATCCAGGAGCGCAAGCACCAGAGCGACCTCATCAACCGCGTGATCGGCTGGTTCGACCGTCACCTGCGCCCAGAGCAGGCGGGGTAAGGCGTTATAGCCCTCATCGGCTGGCGGAGCGGACCTCAGATGCTGGTTGCGGCCCGGGGCTAAAAGTCCCGGGCTGACAACGAAAGCCGGCTGTAGCCGGCTCTTTGGAGTGCGGCGGCCCGAGCCGCCGCTTTGGTATGGCGCGGCGTCAGCCGCGCCGGGGTTGGTGCCGCGCCGACATTGGGACGCGAGGTGGGTGGTGTGTAGGATCCTATGCCATGGTCCCGTTCGGGGGCGGGTGGCGCGACGGATCCCACGCCGTGGCATGTGCCCGGGGCTCAAGCCGCCGGGCTCAGCACGAAAGCCGGCTCAAGCCGGCTGGGATCGCGGTACGGATCAGACCCCGATGTGCCGGTCTCGCCGCGCGGCGCGTGCCCGGGGCTAAAGCCGCCGGGCTGCCATTGGGTAAGCCCACTGAAGGGGCTACGATGGCCACACCCCGGCGGAGCCGTTCCGGCATCCCGCGGGACGTCCAATCCTTAGCCCCTTCAGTGGGCTTCGCTTTGTCAGCCCGGCGGCTTTAGCCCCGGGCACGCGCCACGGCGTGGGATCCGTCGCACCACTCATCGCGCGCTCGTTGGGCGGCGCGAGATCGTGCCAGCATCTTGCCTGTGCCCTAGCCCGAGTGAGACGGATTCGCCTTGCCAGCCCGGGGTGAACCGTAGGCCCCCTCTCCAGGCGCACACCCCTTCAGTTCATAGCCGACTTCTCCTGTCGCCCGGGGGCCTCTTGCCTTGCACCCCCTCACCCCAGCGGATCCCTCCGCGTTGCGCAACTATCACGAGTGCAGTGACAATTCGCTGTGCCAAACATTATTTCAGTCTGCACCGAACGGCCTGGGGGCGGGCAATTCACGGATGCTGGTGCCGGGGGGCTAGCGCAATTCGCAAGAGGATGGTACATATGGGCTAGGTACCCTGTGAGTACGGCAGCGTAAAGGATCGGTCGGGCGACCTTGGGCGCCGACCGGCGAGAGGAGTCGGCTTCGCATGATTCCTGGACCTTTCGAGTACCATGCTCCGGCTTCGCTCTCGGAAGCCGTCGCCCTACTCTCTGAGCACGGTCTCGACGCCAAGCTGCTGGCTGGCGGGCAGAGCCTGATCCCGCTGATGAAGTTCCGGTTGGCCGAGCCGGCGGTGATCGTCGACCTGAATCGAATCCCGGGCCTCGGGGGGATCCGGCGCGAGAACGGCCACCTGGTGCTCGGTGCCCTCACCCGTGAGGCCGCGCTCGAGGGCGACGAGGCCGTCCGCACAGAGTTCCCGATCATCCTCGACACGGCGGTCGTGATCGCCGACCCGCTCGTGCGCAACCTGGCCACCGTCGGGGGAAACCTGGCGCACGCTGACCCGGCGAATGACCACCCCGCGACCATGCTGGCTCTCGGCGCCGAGGTCGTCGCGACCGGCCCTAGCGGCGAGCGCACCATTCCCATCGACGACTTCTTTGTCGACACGTTCACCACAGCCCTCGCGGCGGATGAGGTCCTCACCGCCATCCGCATCCCGGCTCCCGGCCCGCGCTCGGGTGGGGCTTATGTCAAATTTGAGCGCAAGGTCGGCGACTACGCGATCGCGGGCGCTGCGGTGCAGCTCACGCTCGACGAGGCTGGCCAGGTGGCGTCGGTCCGGATCGGCCTGACGAACGTGAACTACATGCCGATGCGGGCGAAACAGGCCGAGGCGGCGCTGCTGGGCAAGGCGCCGACCGAGGAGGCGATCCGCGAGGCGGCGCGCCTGGCGGGTGAAGAGTGCGATCCATCGAGTGACCTGCGTGGGCCGGAAGACTACAAGCGGGCCGTGACGCGCACGGTGACGGCTCGCGCGCTGCGGCGTGCCCTGGAGCGCGCGGGCGCGGCCGCGGCGTAGCGGGAGGAGAGGTGATCCATGAGCACCAGGACGCGCACCGTTCCGATCACGGTCACGGTCAACGGCGAGGTGCGGCAGGCCGAGGTCGAGCCGCGCCTGTTGCTGGTCCATTTCATCCGCGAGACGCTCGGGCTGACGGGCACCCACATCGGCTGCGACACGACCAGTTGCGGTGCCTGCACCGTCCACCTCAACGGCGTGCCGGTCAAGTCGTGCACCGTCTTCGCGGTGCAGGCCGACGGCGGCGAGATCCGTACCGTCGAAGGTCTGGAGCAGAACGGCGAACTCCACCCGGTGCAGGAGGGCTTCTGGCAGGAGCACGGGCTCCAGTGTGGCTTCTGCACCCCGGGCATGATGATGACCGCGGTTGCCCTGCTCGAGCGCAACCCGAATCCGACCGAAGCAGAGATTCGGCAGGCGATCTCCGGCAACCTCTGCCGGTGTACCGGCTACGTGAACATCGTCAAGTCGATCCAGTACGCGGCCAGGAAGATGCAGCAGGCGAAGGAAGCCGCGGCGCCGTCCGGCGTGCCGGCTGGTGGAAGGGAGGACTAGCCGATGACTGCCACGGAGCGTGCAGCAATCGGTGGACTCGGTCACCCGGTCAAGCGCAAGGAGGACCCGCGCTTCATCCGCGGGAAAGGGACGTACGTCGACGACATCAAACTCCCGGGCATGCTCTACCTCGACATCCTGCGGAGTCCCTACGCCCATGCGCGCATCACCAAGCTCGACAGCGCGAAGGCAGTCGCCATGCCGGGCGTCGTCGCGGTCATCACCGGCAAGGATCTGGAGGCGGCCGGGCTGGCCTGGATGCCGACGCTCATGAGCGACCGGCAGATGGTGCTGCCCACTGACCGGGTCGTCTACTACGCGCAGGAGGTCGCGGCCGTCATCGCGGAGGACCGCTACACGGCGGCAGACGCCGTGCTGGCGATCGACGTGGAGTACGAGGCGCTGGAGCCGGTCCTCGACCCGTTCCGCGCGCTGGAGCCGGACGCGCCGCTGGTTCGGCCCGACCGGGAGGAGAAGACCAACCACATCTGGAACTGGCAGGCGGGCGACAAGGAGGCGACGGACCGGATCTTCGAGGAAGCCGAGGTCGTCGTCTCGCAGAAGATGTACATCCCGCGGATCCATGTCTCCTCGATCGAGACCTGCGGCTGTGTGGCGTCGTTCGACAAGGTATCGGGCAAGCTGACCGTCTGGATGACGAGCCAGGCGCCGCACGCCCACCGCACCGTCTTCTCGCTCGTCTCGGGCATCCCGGAGACCAAGATCCGGGTCATCTCACCCGACATCGGCGGCGGGTTCGGCGGCAAGGTGCCGGTCTACCCCGGCTACGTGCTGGCGATCGTGGCCTCGCTCCAGACCGGGCGGCCGGTCAAGTGGATCGAGGACCGTTCCGAGAATCTGCAAGCCGACTCGTTCGCGCGCGACTACCACATCCACGCCGAGATCGCGGCGACGCGGGATGGGAAGATGCGCGCGCTGCGGGTGCACACCGTGGCCGACCACGGCGCGTTCGATGCGGCGGCCAACCCGTCGAAGTTCCCAGCCGGGCTCTTCAGCATCGGTACCGGGTCGTACACCCTGGAGGCGGCCCACTTCAACGTCGACGGCGTCTATACCAACAAGGCGCCGGGCGGGATCGCCTATCGCTGCTCGTTCCGGGTGACGGAAGCGGTCCACATGATCGAGCGCATGGTCGATGTCCTGGCCGATGAGCTGAACATGGACCCGGCGGAGATCCGCTTCAAGAACTTCATCCAGCCGGAGCAGTTCCCCTACAAGTCGCCGACCGGCTGGGAGTACGACAGCGGCAACTACCCGGCGGCGCTGCAGAAGGCGCTCGATGCCATCGGCTACCAGGAGCTGCGGCGCGAGCAGGCGGAGAAGCGAGCGCGCGGTGAGTTGATGGGGATCGGCATCTCGACCTTCACCGAGATCGTCGGCGCCGGCCCGTCGCATACCTTCGACATCCTCGGGATCAAGATGTTCGACAGCGCCGAGATCCGGGTCCACCCGACCGGTTCCGCGCTCGTCCGCATCGGTGTCCAGACCCAGGGGCAGGGACACGAGACGACCTTCGCCCAGATCGTGGCGGAGGAGCTGGGGCTGCCGGTTGAGAACATCGTCGTTGAGCACGGCGACACCGACACCGCCCCCTACGGGCTGGGCACCTACGCCAGCCGGAGCACGCCGACCGCCGGCGCGGCGACGGCCGTGGCGGCGCGGAAGATCCGGGAGAAGGCGCGGCTGATCGCCGCCCACCTGCTGGAGGTCGACCCGGACGATCTGGAGTGGCGCGACTATGCCTTCCGCGTCAAGGGCTCGCCGGAGCGTGCCAAGACGATGAGCGAGATCGCCTTCGCCGCCTACACGAACTTCCCGCAGGGGCTGGAAGGCGGTCTGGAGGCGGTCACCTACTATGACCCGCCCAACCTGACCTTCCCGTTCGGCGCCTATGTCTGCGTGGTCGACATCGACCGCGGCACCGGTCAGCCGACCGTGCGTGAGTTCCTGGCGCTGGACGACTGCGGCACGATCATCAACCCGATGATCGTGGAGGGGCAGATCCACGGCGGGCTGACGATGGGGCTGGCGCCGGCGCTCTTTGAGGAGATCGTGTACGACGAAAACGGCACGATGCTCACCGGCACGTTCATGGACTACCTGGTTCCGACGGCCATGGAGACGCCGAACTGGCGGACCGAGAAGACCGTGACGCCCTCGCCCCATCACCCGATCGGGGCCAAGGGCGTGGGCGAGAGCCCGACGGTCGGTGCGCCCCCGGCGATCGTGAACGCCGTCGTGGACGCGCTCAGCCACCTCGGCGTGCGTCACATCGACATCCCGATCACGCCCTGGAAGGTCTACCAGATCCTCCAGGAGAAGGGCGTTGCTGAGTAGCACTGGATGTTCTGGGGCGTCGCGACCGTGGTCGCGACGCCCCCACCCCACCGAAGGTGCGGAAGCCTGATGACGGAACACGGCGAGCGGTTCGGTAGCACAACCCAACCGGCGCTCGGGAGGGTTAGTGAGGACATCTTCGCCCGCGCGGCAGCGCTCAAGCAGGCGGGCGAGCCCTTCGTGCTGGCGACCGTCGTCTGGAGCCAGCGTCCCACGTCGGCGCGGCCGGGCGCCAAGGGTATCGTGACGCCGGACGGTGCGCTCTTCGGCTGGGTCGGTGGGAGCTGCGCGCAGCCGACGGTCGTGCGCCAGGCACTGGAAGCCCTGGCCGAAGGACGGCCGCGGACCCTCCGCCTCAGCCCGGACGGCCGCGGTCCGGCCGACCGACCGGATGTTGTGACCGCGCCGCTCACGTGCCACAGCGGCGGCGCGCTGGAGGTGTTCTTGGAACCGTTCCTGCCCCCGCTGCGGCTGATCGTCTTCGGCGAGAGTCCGGTCGCCGACGCGCTGGTGCGCCTGGGCCACGTCATGGGCTACCGCGTGATCGCTTCCCGGCCCGGCGCGACCGAGAGCGCTCCTTCTGAGGCGGATGTCGTCCTCGACGACCTCGACATCGGTGCAGCGGCCGCGGGCGGGCCTGCCGTCGCGGTCGTGGCGACGATGGGGGTCTACGACGAGGACGCGGTCGAGCAGGCGCTGCGGGCGGGTGTCGGTTTCGTCGCGCTGGTCGCGAGCAGCCGCCGCTTCGAAACCATGCGTGACACCCTGCGCGCCAGCGGCATCCCCGATGACCTGCTCGCGCGAGTCAAGGCGCCGGCCGGCTTCGACATCGCCGCCACCGCCCCGGAGGAGATCGCGGTCAGCATCCTGGCCGAGATCATCGCCAAACGCGCCGAATTGGCGCCGAAGGACGCGACGCCGACGGTCGCAATGCCGGTGGTCGAGGCGGATCCCGTGGCGACCCAGGCGATCGACCCCGTCTGCGGCATGGCGGTCGAGATCACGACTGCCCGCCATACCTACGACTACCAGGGCACGCGCTACTACTTCTGCTGCCCCTCGTGCCGCCGCCAGTTCGCCGCCGACCCGGAGCGGTACCTGTCCCGATAACACCAACGTAATGAGTCGCGGCCTCCGGAGTCCGCACCGCAGGCCACCGTGCGGTGCGGGGTGGCTGACAGTCGCGGTTGGCGGTATTGGGAGTTTGGTGTGTGCTGTTGGGATATGTCGTATTACGCCCCGCAGTTGGCTGAACGCGGCTCGGGTTGCGCCTCCTACTCTCTCGAACACTGCGGACGCCCGGCATTTCTCCTCCGGGCCGCATTTGTGTGCGGGTTAGCGTTGTTGCGCTGTCCTCTCGAACGGAGCGGAGATTCTCCGGCCAGTGCGGCCACGAAGAGATCCTTCGCATCGCTCCGGAGGACACGCGAGAGCGCCTACCACGCTCTGCGTCGCTTGCCGTGAACGTCAGCCAGCGTCGCTACCGCCGCAGCTCGCGCAGGTTGATGATGAGGATGTAGAGGCCGATCAGCACGACGATGCCGAGAGAGATCTGCCAGAAAAATTCGAAGACGAGCACGCCGGCCGACACGAGCGCCAGGACGACCGTCAGCCCGGTGATGAGCCGGCCGATCTGGCCGCGGAAGGCTGCCTCAATGAGGGCGAAGAGCGCGACCGCGTAGACGAGCCCGATGAAGAGGTACTGTCGCTCGAAATAGGCCAGCGCGACGACGCTGACGAGCAGAACCCCGATGCTGATGGCCGCCCAGATTTCTGCCAGGCGCGCCGCTCGGAGCTGTCGCTCCGACACGGGGCGAGCAGCCCGGCGGATGTGCGCTCGCGGGTCGGTAGGCATCCCCGCCTCCAGCTCCCGCGCATGGTTGGTGAGGGCCTCCAGGAGCGCCTCGTCCTCGGCCACCTGCGCGCGAAGGCGGGAAACCTCGTCGGAAAGGGACGCGAGGCGCCGGCTGGCCGATTCGTAGGCAACGCGGAGGTGCGGCTGGCCCACCATCGCGGCGATCTCCACGCCGATCCCCTGCAACTCGCGCTGCTTGGCCTCGATGGCCTCCGCGGCTTCCCGCTGGCGATCGCGTATCGAGGCGATGCGTCCCTGGATGGTCGGGAGCAGATCGCGCGGCGTCGGAACCTTGTCGAGCCCCGCCCAGCCGACGGGGTCATACCAGGAGCGGCGCGTAGTCCCATCGCGGTTGTACATCGGTCCGGCCGGGGCATCCTCACCGGCGAAGGGGTCGCGCGCGTGGTAGCCCCACAGCCCACGGTAGCCGGACACCCAGGAGGGCGGCGGCTCGATCAGCACCGGTTCGCCCCACTCGGCGTTCTGGCCCGGGCCGATCGTCAGCCCATCCCCGCGGGCGTAGTCGACGAACGGGATGCGCAGGTTCACACCGTGCCGCGTGTCGTCCGAGTCGGTGTTCGCCCGATACTGCCGGAGGCGTTCGTACCAGACCGCCTGGACCCGTTCGACCACGCGCGACACGCGGTTGAGATAGGGCACTTCAAGCTCGGTGAGGTATTCACCGGGCGCGAAGTAGGACGCATGCGACCCGGCGCCGACGTAGATCACCGGGTGCTCGCCGATCTTCTCCAACTCCGGATCATCCCAGCGCCGGCGCAGGTCGTCGCCGTGGTAGTCGTGGCTGGCGTAAGCGACCCACTGCGGCGCCAGTTCGCCTTCGGGAGACTCGGCCAGGTAGATGCTGATCATCTCCCAGTCGGCTTCGTGGTCGTTGGCGCCGAAGAACCCGGTGCGCCAGTCGTTGAAGACGTAGAAGAACCAGTACTGGAGAACGACCCACCCCGCCTGCCGCACCACCCGTCCGTGGTAGCGAAACTCCGGGTGCTCCCGACGGATCGCGTCGTACACGATGGCCGCGGCCGCGGCCGTGTCGCCGGGCACCCGCCCCCGCGCCAGGAGGGAGAGGGAGAACGCCGCTGCGCCGAGGCGGGAGATGTAGCCGACGCGCGCCAGCCGCCCCTGCCCCGCGTGGAACACCTCCGACGGCTCTTTCCGCTCCCGGAGGCGTTCAAGCCGGTAGGTGGCCAGCTCCGCGACGGTGAGCGGGTCGGTCAGCTTGAGGAACTGGACCGAATGGAAGCCGTCGGCGCGCTGCTCTCCCAGGCGTTCGAGCGTCAACTCGCCCGGCGGCACCAGCAGCACCGAGTCGCCGTTCCGGTGGCGGACCCACAGGCCGGAGCGGCGGACATACGGCTCGACGTAGAGCGGGTAGAACTGCTCGCCGCGCGTACAGCGAGCGATCGGCTCGAAGCGCCGGAGCAGGGCCTGATCGGTCTCCGCGCTCATGCTCCATCCCGAGGTTCGGGCTGGGGCGGCTGCGGCTGCAGCGCCGTCCGCACGGCGTACGAGTTCAGGTAGAGGACTAGCAGGATGCCAACCACCATCAGCGGGTAGATCACGTCCAGCCGTTGTCCGAAGTACGTCACCAGGCAGTTGAACAACAGTAATCCCTGCGCCAGCATCGCCAACGTCCACCCCGACGAGAAGCGCAGTGCCAGCGCCAGTGCCGCCAGCACCGCCAGAATCGCAACCGGTACGCCCGTCCCCGCGAGGAAGACCCAGTCCGTTGCTAGGGCCGACGGGACCTCGCGCGTCTCCTCCAGCTTCCAGTCCACGCCCTGCCCGACCACGACCACGGTCGCGATCAGGCCGGCCGCTTCCAGCAGCAGGAGCAGAATCGTCGCGATCCGCCGGCGACGCTTCCGCATATCGGACCGGGCCAGCGCATCCCCCTGGGCGCCCGCCAGTGGGTCAGGTGGTTGCCACGGGGGGCGCACCCGCCCATCGACCCCATCGGCTTGCGGCTTCATATCACTGCCTCGTTGTTCCACCGGTGAGGTGCTCCTGCATACCATCCCCAGGTTGGTACCACCGAATGATGCCACGCTGCTTGTACCGCCGTTCGGTGTCATGATAGTGCACCGCGCCAACCTGCGGGATGGGAGCGGCGTTCCCAGTCGTTGAACGGTGTGGTACACGCGCCCGGCCGAATCGCGATGTGCCCTGATTCAGCGATCCATGCCAGTCAACCAGACTTATTCGGCATCCCTGCCGCGAAAGCCGTGGTATTCTGGAGACACCGGGCGCGCCAAGTCCCGTATCCGCCTTGCGCGCCCGCGCCCGGGATGGGCTCTTGCGATGCGTGACGAGTGCAGGACAACCGGCCGTCGCTCTCACGGTACGAGAGGGAGGACTAGATGGCAGCCACCCGTGACCCCTTCGGCGCACGCGCGGTACTCTCCACACCGCACCAGACCGTCACGTACTACCGCCTCGACGCCATCGCGGATCAGGTAGCAGTCGGGCTCGACCGCCTGCCGTACACCATCAAGGTGCTGTTGGAGAACGTGTTACGCAACGCGGGCAACGAACCCTTCAGCGCGGAGGACGTCACAACGCTCGCCCAGTGGGAACCGGGGGAGCGAGCCGTCCGTGAGTTCCCATTCCTCCCCGGCCGCGTGCTCCTGCAGGACTTCACCGGTGTCCCCGCCGTGGTCGATCTGGCGGCGATGCGCGACGCGGTCAAGCGCCTCGGCGGCGATCCGAAACGCATCAACCCACTCGTCCCGGCCGATCTCGTGATCGACCACTCGGTCCAGGTCGACGTGTTCGGCTCTCGCATCGCCTTCCGGCGCAATGTCGAGCGCGAATACGAGCGCAACCGCGAGCGGTATGCCCTTCTGCGCTGGGCACAGAGCGCGTTCCAAAACTTCCGCGTCGTCCCGCCCGGCACTGGCATCGTCCACCAGGTGAACCTCGAGTACCTGGCCACGGTGGTCACCGCGCGCGAGATCGACTCCGAGACGGTCGCGTTCCCCGATACGCTCGTCGGCACCGACTCCCACACGACGATGGTGAACGGCCTCGGCGTGCTCGCCTGGGGTGTCGGTGGTATTGAGGCCGAGGCGGTCCTGCTGGGGCAGCCGATCTACCTGCTCACGCCCGAGGTCATCGGCTTCCGCCTCGTCGGTGAGCCGCCGGAGGGTGTCACCGCGACCGACCTGGTTCTCACGGTGACCCAGCTCCTGCGCCAGACCGGCGTGGTCGGCCGGTTCGTGGAGTTCTTCGGCCCGAGTGTGCGCCACTTGAGCCTGCCCGACCGGGCGACGATCTCCAACATGTCGCCTGAGTACGGCGCAACCGCGACGATGTTCCCGATCGACGACGAGACGCTCAACTACCTGCGCTTTACCGGCCGGAGCGAGGAGCTGGTGGATCTCGTCGAGCGGTATGCCAAGGAGCAGGGCCTGTTCCGCACCGCCGACTCGCCCGAGCCGGTGTTCGACCAGATCGTCGAGCTCGACCTCTCCACCCTGGAGCCGAGCGTGGCCGGGCCGCGTCGGCCGCAGGACCGCGTCCCCCTCTCCCGTGTCAGCCAGAGCCTGCGCGAGGCGTTCAAGGACCGCATCGGCGCCGCGGAGGCGGCGGCCGGCGGCACCGCCTCGACGCAGCCGATGGAGGCAGTTGCTGGGGAGACTGCAGCCGTGGCCACCGCAGCGCCGCCGTCCGGTGGTGTCCCGGTTCGCATCGACGATCAGGTCGTGGAGCTCAACCACGGCTCGGTGGTGATCGCTGCGATCACGAGCTGCACCAACACCTCGAACCCGGAGGTGATGATCGCGGCCGGTTTGCTCGCCAAGAAGGCGGTCGAGCGCGGCCTCGATGTCAACCCGGCGGTCAAGACGAGCCTGGCGCCCGGCTCGCGCGTCGTCACCGCTTACCTCGATCGGGCCGGGCTGACGCCGTATCTCGAGGCGCTCCGCTTCCACCTCGTCGGCTACGGCTGCACCACCTGCATCGGGAACAGCGGACCGCTGCCCGAGCCTGTGGCCGAGGCGGTGCAGGAGCATGATCTCGTCGTCGCCGCCGTCCTCTCCGGGAACCGCAACTTCGAGGGTCGAATCCACCCGCAGGCCCGCGCGAGCTACCTTGCGTCGCCGCCGCTCGTGGTCGCCTACGCCCTCGCCGGGACGCTGAACATCGATCTGACCCGCGACCCGATCGGTCACGACCCGAACGGCGAACCGGTCTACCTGCGTGACATCTGGCCGTCGCGGGAGGAGATCCAGGAGACGATCGCGCGCGCCATCACCCCGGAGCTGTTCCGTGAGCGCTACGCCGACGTCTTCACCGGTGACGAGCACTGGCAGGCTCTCCCGCTCCCCGAGCAGGGTGACCTGTTCGAGTGGGATCCCGAGTCGACCTACGTCCGCGAGCCAACCTTCTTCCAGAACCTCACGCTGGAGCCGGAGCCACTGACCGATATCACCGGGGCGCGGGTGCTGTGCTACCTGGGCGACTCGGTTACAACCGACCACATCTCGCCCGCCGGGTCGATCCCGGTCAACAGCCCGGCCGGGCGCTATCTCGTCCTCAACGACGTGCAGCCGCGGAACTTCAATAGCTACGGCTCGCGCCGCGGCAACCACGAGGTGATGGTGCGGGGCACCTTCGCCAATATCCGGCTGCGCAACCGGCTGGCGGACGGCCGCGAGGGCAACTGGACGACGCACCTGCCCACGGGCGAGGTGATGTCGGTCTACGACGCCGCCATGCGGTACCAGGAGGAGGGCACGCCGCTCCTGGTGCTGGCCGGGAAGGAGTACGGCTCTGGCAGCTCCCGCGACTGGGCGGCGAAGGGGACGCGGCTGCTCGGCGTCCGGGCCGTCATCGCCGAGAGCTACGAGCGCATCCACCGGAGCAACCTGATCGGGATGGGTGTCCTCCCGCTCCAGTTCCTCCAGGGGCAGAGCGCCGAGAGCCTCGGTCTGACCGGCCGCGAGGTGTACGAGATCCGCGGCATCGCCGACGGACTCACGCCGGGCCAGACGCTCCCGGTGCGCGCCACCCGCGAGGACGGCAGCACGTTCGAGTTCCAGGTGCTCGTGCGGCTCGACAGCCCGACCGAGCTCGAGTACTACCGCCACGGCGGGATCCTGCAGATGGTGCTGCGCCGCCTCGTGACCGAGGCTTAGCGCCCGCACGAGCGGAGGCCGTATCGAGGGCATCGTGGCCGCGCCGATTCCGGCGCGGCCACACCGTGTCCTGCCGCATCGCTCGCACGGTGTCACGGCCGTGGCGGTCGTGTCGTCTGACCGCCGGATCCCTCGACTCCTCCGCGCACAGCAGCCGGCCAGGCGCGGCTCCGCTCAGGACGACATCCGGGAGATCACCGGGGTGGAAGCGTCACGGATCATCGGACCACCCACACCCGCCGTCACGGCCGCGCCGCGCGGCAGCGCGCCTCCAGGTCCAGCAGCGCCCGCTTCACCGCGAGCCCGCCGCCGTAGCCCGTGAGGGAGCCGTCGCTGCCGACAACGCGGTGGCAGGGGATGATAATGGCCAGCGGATTAGCGCCGTTCGCCGCACCGACCGCGCGGACCGCACGCGGGTTCCCGATCCGCTCGGCGATCTGCCGGTACGTCGCCGTCTCGCCATATGGGATCGCCGCCACCTCCGCCCAGACCCGCCGCTGGAACGCCGTGCCCACTGGGTCGAGCGGCACGGTGAAGCGCTGCAGCCGCCCTTCGAAATAGGCGGTCAACTCCTCCCGAGCCTGTTCCACCAGCGGTCCGCCGTCGACGATGGGAACGTCCTGACCGTGCCGCAGCGCCTCACGCAGGCACTCCTCGCGTGTGCGGCCCGGAACGGTGACCACCCGCAGCCCGCGAGTCCCGGCCGCGACCCAGATTGGACCGAAGCCGGTCGTCACCTGGCCGACTTCGAGCACGAAGCCGGGTGCCCGCATGACCACCTTCTCGCGCATGGTCTCCTCCTCACTTCGTCTGCCTTTCCCCACGCGCGATCGCGGAAGGAAGGGCACGCGAGGTGCGATGCGTCAGCGCCTGGATCACGGTAGCCCGAAGGGAGGCCGCAATGCCACACCCCGCAAGAAACATTATCGAGCGTGAGCTCAGCCAATTGAACTGGTCCCATGCATGGTCGCGTGAGGCGCTCATGGAGCACTTCCGCATGGCGCCCACCGTTCGCCAGGTGCTGGCCGACCACCTGCCAGATCGAACCTTCCACTCGGCAAAGGAGGTCGCGGAGGCGATCCCCTCACAAGCCTGGCAGCACATCGAGCACATCTACGAGAGCGGAGCCGACAGCAACTTCCTGAAGTCACGCGCAGCCAATTTCCAAGACCACGGTGAGTCGCCGGGCTAGGACCAACCACCGGCAAGAGACTGACGGACCGGAGCTACGAGGAGCAGTGCACGGACCGATCGCGCGGGCGGAACCGCTCGGCGCTCCGAGCCCACCGTACGCCCCGGTGACGACGCGGCTGAGGCACGATCTCGCCCTGCTCCGGTGTACAGGCAGGCACGCCTCAAATCCACCACGAACCGCTCGTCACAACGGTGCCACGCCGGCCTGGCCCCAACCCACTGCGGTGCGCCACCCTCGGCCGTGCCCGCGATAAGCCGGCACGAACCGGCGCGGTGGTATAACGAAGGCGCAAGGCATGCGGAGGCGACACGACCGTCGCGTACTGGGACCGGGCGTAGCCGGTGGGAGGGAACATGGCGGACGTCGCGCAGACACTAAAGGCGACACTGGACAACGGGCTCACCGTCCTCATCCGTGAGGTCCACCGGGCGCCGGTGGCCTCCTTCTGGGTCTGGTACCGCGTCGGCGGCCGCAACGAGGTCCCCGGCATCACGGGCATCTCCCACTGGGTTGAGCATATGGTCTTCAAGGGGACGCCCACCTACCAGCCGGGCGAGATCTTCCGGGAGGTGAACAAGCACGGCGGCACGCTGAACGGCTTCACCTGGATCGACTACACCGCCTACTTCGAGACGTTGCCCGCGCCGCAGATCCTCCTCGGCGCCGATATCGAATCGGACCGCATGCAGAACGCCGTCTTCGACCCGAGCGAGGTCGAGAGCGAGCGCACGGTGATCCTCTCCGAGCGGGAGGGGAACGAGAACCAGCCCACCTTCCACCTTCGTGAGGAAGTGATCGGGGCAGCCTTCCGCGCGCACCCCTATGGCCAGGGGGTCATCGGGTTCACGTCCGACCTGCGCCAGATCACGCGTGACGACCTGTATCGCCACTACCGCACCTACTACACGCCGAACAACGCGACCGTGGTGGTCGTGGGCGATGTCGACGCCGAGGCGATCCTGGCCGAGATCGAGCGGCAGTTCGGCGCCATCCCATCCGGCCCGGAGCCGCCTCCGGTGCGCACGGTGGAGCCACCCCAGAGCGGGGAACGCCGCGTGGTGGTGCGCCGCCCGGCGCCGACGGCGACGATGTTGATGGCCTTCCACGCCCCGCGCGCCGAGGATCCCGACGCCCTGCCGATGGTGGTGCTCGACACCGTCCTCTCCGGCGGGAAAGCGATGGGCTACGGCGGTGGTGGCGGCATGGGTCGCAGTTCACGGCTCTACCGCGCCCTCGTCGCCAGCGGCCTGTGCAGCGCGGCAGGCTCCTCCTTCTCGCTCACCATCGACCCCTACCTCTTTAGCGTCTCAGCCACGCTCGTGCCGAGCACCGAGCCGGCACGCGTCGAGGCGATCGTCCAGGAGGAGCTGGCCCGGCTGCGCGAGGAGCCGGTGCCCGAGGACGAGCTGGCACGCGCGATCAAGCAGCTCCGCGCCCAGTTCGCATACGCCGGGGAGAGCGTCAGCAGTCAGGCGTACTGGCTCGGCTCGCTCCACACGGTGGCACCCGGCGTCGACCCCGATACTTTCGTTGACCGCCTGGCGGCGGTGACCCCGGACGACCTGCTCCGGGTCGCGCGCACCTACGTCACGCCGGACCGGGCGACGGTGGGCTGGCTCGAACCGACCGCCCCCGCGCCGGCGGTCCCCGCGGCCGATATCGGACCGCTGCCGGTTCGCCCGCACTTCTTCTCGGATGCACCGGGCGGTCGCCCCGACTCCCTGCCCGCGCCGAAACTCGACATCCAGGAGCGGACGCTGGACAGCGGGCTCCGCCTGCTGGGGCACCACGACCCGACCAGCGACGCGGCGGTGCTCGAGCTGCGCCTGCCGGCCGGCGCGATCGCGGACGGCGTGACGCCGGGCCTGGCGCGGTTCACCGCGCAGATGCTCCCGCGCGGCACCGCGCGCCGCTCGTTCGCCGAGCTGAATGAGGAGCTCGATAGCCTGGGGGCCGCCCTGTCGGTCAGCCCCGGGCGCGACTATGTCGACATCCGGGCGACGTGCCTCAAGGAGGATGTCGGGCGGCTGGCCGAACTGTTGGCCGAGGTCGTGCGCGAGCCGACCTTCCCCGAGGCGGAAATCGACCGGATGCGGGAGCAGTCGCTGACCGCACTGCGGCAGATGCTCAACGACACCCGTGCTCAGGCCGCCTACACCCTGCGGGCCACGCTCTACCCGGAGGGACATCCGTACCACCACCGGGCGATCGGCACGGAGGAGACGCTGACCGGCATGAGCCGCGACCAACTGGCGGACTTCCACCGCCGCCTCTACCGGCCGAACCGCGCCATCCTGGCCGTGGCGGGTGGCGTCCCCGTCGAAGCCGCCTTGGAGCACGTCGCGCGAGCCTTTGAGGGCTGGGAGCCGAGCGATGCCGCGCCCGCGCCGGAGATCGCGCCGGTCGACCCACCGCCGTCGCGCGTGCGGCGCGAGGAGCAGATTGCCGGGAAGAGCCAGGCCGACATCGCCCTCGGCCTCCCGGCGCTCGCCTGGAAGGACCCCGACTACCACGCCCTGCGCGTCGCTAACGTCATCCTCGGTCGCCTCGGGCTCATGGGGCGCCTCGGTGCGCGGGTCCGGGAACGCCAGGGGATGGCCTACTACGTCTACAGCACCCTGGAAGCAAGCCTGGGCCGGGGACTCTGGGCGGCATACGCGGGCGTCAACCCGGTGAATGTCGAGCGTGCCGTAGAGAGCATCATCGCTGAGGTCGAGCGTCTCCGCGAGGAACTCGTGGAGGATGAGGAGCTGGCCGACGCCAAGAGCTACCTCATCGGCAGCCTCCCGCTCGGCCTGGAGAGCAGCGGCGCCATCGCCTCGATCATGCTCGACATCGCCTTCTACGGCTTTGAGCTCGATTACGTCGAGCAACTGCCGGGCCGGCTGAACGCGCTGACACGCGAGCAGATCCGTGACGCGGCCGCGCGCTACCTCCTGCCCGACCGGATGGCGGTCGTCGTGGTCAGCCCGGAGAGCGAGACATAAGACCCGACCCCGCTCCCGGTGCTACAATCCGGCCGGATAGTGGGCACTGGCCCACCCGGGTGCAGGAGAGGAGTCCCCACTCTGATGAGCGGTTCGACCCGTTTCACGGTCTTCTGGCTCTACAAGGCGCGGCCGGAGTGGCGCACGCTGGCCGACGCCGAGCGCACGGAAGGGCGCGATGCCTTCCTGCGCACGCTCGATGCGCACCGCGACACCGTCACACTCCGCGCGGCCTACTCCACCGTGGGCTTCAGCGCGGACGTGGACCTCATCCTCTGGACCATCGCGGATGACGTCGACGCGCTGCAGGCGTTGGCAGTCGACCTCAACCGCACGCCCCTCGGGCAGCACCTGGAGATGCGCCACGCCTATCTGGGCTTGGCGACGGCCTCCCAGTACGACCCCGAGCACGGACCGGCCTTCCTCAAGGGCGTGCCGCCGAAGAAGTATCTCAGCGTCTACCCCTTCACGAAGACGCCCGAGTGGTATCTGCTGCCGTTCGAGAAGCGCCGTGAGTTGATGCTGGTCCACGGGGAGCTGGGCCGGGAGTTCCCGACGATCCTGACCAACACCGTGAGCTCGTTCGGCATCGCCGATCAGGAGTTCGTCGTTGCGCTTGAGGACGACGACCCGGCGCAGCTCGTCGCGATGGTCCAGCGCCTCCGCGCAGCCGAAGTGCGGATCTACACGAAGGTCGACACCCCGATCTTCCTCGGCCGCCGCAAGGAGCCGCAGGAGGCGCTCCTCGACCTCGGGTAGCAGTGTCAGCCCGTCCCGTGCCGCCGGGGCGTGGACCGTCACCCCCGGCGGCCGGGCCGGCGCGCCAGCACCAGCGCGGTCACCGCACCCACCACAGACCCGAACAGGTTCACCACGTCATTATCGATCCAGGCCACACCGCGCACCGGGATCGTCGGTGTGCCGCAGGGATGCACCCGCCGCTCCGTCTCCTCCCCGCAACGCGGGCACCGGTAGACACCCTGCACCGTGGCTCCCGCGACGCTGTCCGCCAGCGAACCCGCCAGACCCGCGAGCGTGCCCAGCGTCACCAGCCCCCATCGCGGCCTCCGGAGCGAGCCGATCAGCCCGATCGTCGCGCCACCCGCGGCGGCCGCCGCGAGCCCCAGCGGGGTAACGCCACCCGACATCCCCGGCCGCACCCGGCGCAAGGTCACGATCGACCGTGGCGGCCGCCGGCTCAGCATCCCGATCTCGGTCGCCCAGGTGTCGCTCGTGGCGGCCGCCATCGCGCCGAGGTAGGCGGGGAAGGCCACCTCCGGCTTCCCGGTGATCCCTGCCACGACCGCGGCGCCTGCGGCCACCCCGCCGTTGGCGAGCACCTGTCCCGCATCCCGCCGGGATCCCTTGCTCGCCACGGCCGCCATCGGAGCCTTCCGCTCCCGTCCCACCTGCGACAGCGCACTCGACAGCGTGAAGAACCCCACCAGCACCGCAGCCCAACGCCCGCCCCCGACGGCGAACACCGGCGTCCCGACCGCCACCGCTGCCGCCGCACCGTCAGCCGTCAGCGCTCCTCGCCGCCACCCGGCCACGGCGACCACGCCGGCCAATCCCGCGCCGAGCGCCACGCGGGCCACGAGATCCCCGGTCCTCCCTACCCGTGTCACCGACCCGCTCCGTTCCGCGTCCCCTACGGCCCGAAGAGCTTCACGACCTCATCGGCGAGGATCTCGAACACATAGCCCTCGACCTCGGCCACCGCCGGGCTCGAGATCTCCCCGTAGCGGATCAGCACGGTGTAGCCCTGAACCTCGACTTCGCGCGTGGCGTCGAACGAGAACGGGTGCCGCGGGTTCCCGTGGATCCGCCTCGTCCCCCCGACGCGCTCGATCGCCTCCGTCACCAGTCGGTACGCCGTCGCCTCATCCAGTACCACCATCGGCTCCTCTCATTGGCGCCGCCCGCGTAGCCCCTGCCGCGCGCCCAAAGCATACGGCATCCACCCCGCCAGCCCGCCACGCCCTGCCGGCCCGACGCCGCGCCAGCCTCGGATCGACCGAATGCTGTAGAATTACGAAAGAGATTCCTCGCGCGGGCCCGTAGCTCAGCGGTAGAGCAGCGGACTTTTAATCCGTGGGTCCTGGGTTCGAATCCCAGCGGGCTCACCTCCCGACTTCCGCATCAGGACGCGAAAAATGGAACCGCCTCGGAGAGCCAGCCCGGGCGGTTTTCACGTTTGACGACCAACGTGACGACCAAATGAGCCAGGAACCGAGCGCACGGTCGATTTCCCGCACCGCTTCCCGCGCCAAAGCGGGCGCGACGTGTCTGTAGATCTCCATGGCGAGGTTGAACTGGCTGTGTCGCATGAGCTCCATCGCCACACGCGGATGAACGCCCCGCGCAGCAAGCAATGGGCCGAACCCGTGACGGAGGCCGTGCATGCCGAGCCACGGCATCCCGATCTGCTGGCGGAGGCGATCCCACGCGCGTGCCACGTACCGCGGCTCTTGGGGTGTGCCGACCTCGCTGGGGAAGACGAGCCCGTGTTCGCGCCGGGCCGGCGGCGAGGCGCAACTCGAGCGCGCGCTTGTGCTGCTGTCGGAGCGCGTTCGCGACCACCTCCGGGAGCGGGAGTGGAGCGGCGCTCCCAGCACAGCCCGAGTGGCTCCGCACCCAACCTCGGCTCGATCTCGGCAGCATGTCCGTTGCCTCTTGGCTCGGAGCACCTGGCACGCCATAGATCGTAGCCCGTCGCCGCCACACGCGTGAGCGCTCCGTCCCTCAGCCACCCACCACACGACGAAGGGTTGGGCCTTGCCATTGCTCTCGCCGGACAGATGTTGGTCCGCAACGTGACCAACCAGTCGAAATCTGGCACAAGCAGGGGTTGAGAACGACTCCTCGTCATTCTCAGCAGGGTATTGACAGATCCCGCTTCTCCCTCTACCATGGAAATACTGGAACTAAGTTCCGCAGAATGGAACCACACGGCAATCACGTTTGGCTCGGCTCGTTCAGGCTGCGTGGCGCTCCGGTCTTGTGAGCGTTCAGTGCCGATGACCGCATCGAGCAGCACATGGACTACTCGACGGTCGGGTTATGGAGGGAAGGCGGGATCATGCCACGGCTATTGGTCATCGTGCCGATGACCGGGCTCACACCGGAGGATCTGCGGACGCGGCATGAGGTCATCCAGACCCTGGCTGGACCCCAGTATGAGGTCAACATCCGCACGGTGAGTGCAGGCCCCCCATCGATCGAGTCGGCTGCCGAGGAGCAGGTTGCCGGTGCTGCCGTGGCTCAGTTGCTCGCCACGATGGGCTCCCACCCCGCCGATGGGGTGATCGTCTGGTGCGCGGGCGATCCGGGTGTAGTGGCTGCCCGCGAACTTGTCGACTGCCCCGTGGTCGGGCCCGGAGAAGCTGCAATTCGGATGGCAAGTCTCCTGGCGGGCCGGTTCGGAATCATCACGCCGCTCCCGGAGGAGGGCCCCGCCATGCGGCGTCTGGTGCAGCACGTCGGCCTGTCGAGCCAGTATGTGGGCTCACACCCGGCAGGGCTCCCGGTCCTCGAGTTACGCGCTGATCTCGACGCCACGCTCGAGCGCATCGTCGCAGCGGGAAGAGTACTCATCGACCGTGGTGCCGAGGCAGTGACGCTGGGCTGCATGGCGCTGTTCGGGTTGTCGAAGGCGGCGAGCGAGCGGCTCGGGGTGCCGGTCCTGGATCCGGCTGCCTGTAGCGTGCAGCTCAGCAAGATGCTGATTGAAGGCGGCTTCAGCTTCAGCCGGCTGACGTATCCAAGCCCCCCGAAGCCGCTTCGCGAACAGGTGAGCCTTGTCGACAGTGATGGAGATCGCCTCAACGGCGGTCACGGACAGGAGTAGCGCCCAGTGTCGTCTCGGCGTCTCGTAATCACCGGGGGTCCCATCTACACCATGGACCCCGACACCCCCAGGGCGCGAGCCGTGTACGTCGACGGAGAGCGCGTGGTCGGGGTTGTCGCCCATGACGACGGCGCCACCGTTCCGGCTGACGATTCGTGGAGCGTCAGCGACCTCCGTGGCCGCGCACTCCTGCCGGCTTTTGCCGACTGCCACGTCCACCTGCTGTACACCGGCTGGCATTCCCATGATCCGCAGATGGACGGAGCCACCACGCTCAGTGAGCTGTTGGACCTGGTGAAGGCAGCGGCGGACAGCTCCCGCGGCGAGGTCGTCCGCGGATGGAACTATGACGATAGCGGTTTCGATCGCCCCTTGACGGGTCGCGATCTCGACTCGATCAGCTCGACCCGGCCCATTTTCCTCAGTCGCATCGGCAACGCGGCAAGCTGCGTCAATTCGGCGGCGATGCGACTGTTCGGCATCTCGCCGTCCATCGAGGGCGTTCAGCGGAACCCGGACGGCACGCCGAACGGAATCCTGCTAGGCGATGCCAACCACGTCGCGCTGACCCGGCTGTACGAGTTGATGGACGGTTCCGAGCGCCGTGCGGTCTTCGCAGCGGGGGCTCGGACCGCGAACGCCGCTGGCGTCACAACCGTGCATGCGATCGAGGGCGGCACGGACCGTCAGCTCGCTGGAGATCCGCCTAGCCCGAACCTGATCCTGGACGAGTTGGTGTCGCTCGAGCTCCCCATCACCGTGATCCCGTTCGACAACCAGGTCAGGAGTTTGGCAGAGCTGGATCGCATCGCTGGCCAGGGACGTCGCCATGTCGGGGGTGACATCTTCGTCGACGGAGTGCTCGGTGCTGCCTACATGCCAGGGGTCAACCGTGCGGCGCTATTTGAGCCGTATGCCGACGGAGATCCTGGCTCTGGGCACCTCGTCATCCCCCGAAATCTGCTGTCCCGACTGATCGCCAGGTGCGCAGAGCGTGGTCTGCAGCTCAGCGTGCACGCCGTCGGCGACAGGGCCATCGCGACATTCCTGGACGCAGTGGAGGACGCCGCGTCGTCTGGCGCAGACGCGGCGTCGCTCCGCCTGCGTATCGAACACGGCATCCTTCCGACCCCTCACGACATCGAGCGCGCCGGCCGACTCGGGATCATCTTCTCCACGCAGCCGGCCTTCGAATTGAGCGCTGGCGGGCCTGGGAAGCGCTACGAGCGACGCCTCGGCCCCCAGCGCGTGCGGCGCACTCACCCACTGCGCGAGCTGTGGGAGGCGGGCGTCTGTGTCGTGGGAGGGTCCGATGCGCCCGTCAACCCGATTGCCCCGCTGCAAGGGATCCGGGCGGCCGTCCAGCATCCCTTCCCAGATCACCGGCTCTCCCTTGCACAGGCGGTTTCGATGTTTACCCGAAACGCGGCGTTCGCCGCATTTGGAGAGGGGGACCACGGCACGATCTCCGAGGGTCGGCTGGCTGATTTTGTGGTGTTGTCAGACGACCTCCTGGCCATCGAGCCCGATCGCATGGATCAAGTCCGAGTTGTCGAAACCTGGCACCGGGGGGTCAGGGTATTCGATGCGGGTGAGGACATGGAGAGAGGAATGAACGGAGGACGGGGGTAGATGACTGGATCGATCCAACGGTTGATCACATTGGCTGCTGTGGCAATGCTGCTCCTGCTCACGGCGGCCTGTGGCTCGACTGGGGAAACGAACGACTCTGGTTCGTCGACGTCGCAACCCACGGCGACGACCAGCTCATCGGGCGCCGCGACGCCGTCCGGCGCGTCCGGTTCGTCCAGTTCGTCCGGTTCGTCCGGTTCCGGCACCGTCTACAAGGTCGGCGTCGTGTTCCCCGTGAGCGGGCCCAACGCGTTCGTGGGCGAGGAGAACATCAACGCGATCAAGCTCGCCGTCGAGGAGGTGAACGCGAGCGGCCGGCTGCCGGATGGAGGCAAGCTCGAGCTCGTCATCCGAGACGATGAGTCGACGCCGAACGTCGGGGTGTCTGCCGTCCAGCGTCTGATCAATGAGGATAAGGTGATCGCGATCCTGGGCCCGTTCAACTCGAACGTCGCTGCTGCGGTGGCCCCGATCGCGAACGAAGCCGAGGTCCCGATGCTCGTCGCCGGCGCGACGGCGGATCCGCTCACCGAGCAGGGCTACCGCTACTTCTTCCGCGCCAACGATAACAACCGCCAGCAGGGCACCTTCTTCATGCAGTTCGTCACCAACCAGCTCCAGTGGAAGCGGGTGGTCATGATCCACCAGCAGACGGACTGGGGCGACGGGCTCGCTCAGCTCGTGCGTGAGGCGGTCGAGGCCTCGGGCGGCACCGTGGTCGACACCCTGAGCTACGCACCGGGGACCACCAACTTCCTCTCGCTGGTGACGCGGCTCAGCGGCCTCGAGTTCGACGGCGTCGTCACCGCGGCGCTGAACGACGAGATGGCACCGCTGCTCCGGCAGGCCACGCAGACGGGTATCTCCGGCGATCGGTTTGCCGCGTTCGGTATTGACCCGGCGGAGCTGGTCCGGCTGGTCGGAGATGCCGCCAACGGCGTCTACATCGCTTCGTACTTCGATCCCGTCGCCCCGCAGAACGACGTAGCCCAGCGCTTCGTGGAGCAGTACGAGGCAGCCTACGGACGTCTCCCGACCGCCTTCGCCGGGCAGGCGTACAACGCCACGACCATGCTTGTGGCCGCCATCGAGAAGGCTGGTAGCTACGATCCGAAGGAGATCGGCGCAGCCCTCCACGAGCTGGAGGATGTCCCGTCGGTCTTCGGCCCGCTAACGTTCGATGACAACGGTCAGGCTGCGCATCCGGTCATCGTCCAGCAGATCCAGGATGGCACGGCCAAGGCGATCGGAACGTCCTAGCGCCGAGTGGCAGTTGGGAGGCGGAACCCGACCACGGGCTCCGCCTCCTGACCGCCCGGCGATAGCGAACACCGTAAGCGAGAGGGCAAGAGGACAAGAGACCGATGCAGGAGTTCTTGCAACACGTAGTAAACGGGCTCCTTACCGGAGGAGGCTTTGCCCTCGCAGCGCTTGGGCTAACCCTCATCTTCGGCGTCCTGAATATCGTGAACTTTGCTCACGGCGCGTTCTACGCGCTCGGAGCCTACGTTGCCCTGTCATTCATGGGTCGTACCGGGCTGGGGTACTTCCTGGCCCTGGTCGTCTCGATGGTCGTGGTCGGCGCGTTTGCTTCCGCGCTGGACCCGCTCATCTTCCGGCGGCTTCGAGGTAAGGGAGAGCTGCCCACGATCATCGCGTCGATGGGGCTCTCCCTGATTATGGTGGACGGCATCCGTCTGCTCTGGGGAGCCGCTCCGCAGTACCTTGAGTCGCCGTACGTCACCGAAGTCATCCGCCTTGGTTCGATCATCATCAACGGCCAGCTCGCGCTCGTCTTTGTCGTGGCGCTCCTGCTCGTGGGTGCGCTGTATCTGTTCATCGAAAAGACCTGGATGGGCCTCCAGATTCGAATGCTGGCCCAGGACGAGGTGGCGGCGCAACTCATGGGTGTCAACATCCATCGCACCGCTGCCGCGACGTGGGCAATTAGCGGCGCGTTGACCGCCGCCGCCGGGGTATTGGTCCTGCCGGTGTTCGCGCTCAACCCGTTTGTCGGTGACTCCGCAGGGCTAACCTCATTCGCCGTCGTCATCTTTGGAGGCGTCGGAAGCGTATTAGGGACTGTCCTCGCTGGATTCGTGCTCGCTATTGGGCAGAGCCTCGCCGAGGGCTATCTGATCTCGGGTATCACCGAGATCGTCGCCTTCACCCTCATGATTCTGGTCCTCATCCTCCGCCCCAAGGGCTTGCTAGGAAAGGGCGCTTGATGCAGACCACTGTCGCCCAAGACGCGAAGACCGCTATCAGCGAACGCGCGCGGAAGAGCACGCGAAGTTCGCTCTTGGCGATTGCCGTCCTGGCGCTCGTCATCTTTGCAATCCCTGTCTTCGTCGGGGACTCGCCGTACCTGATGCAGGTGGCGGTGACCACGCTCTTCTTTGCGGCGCTTGCCCAGAGCCTGAACCTCGTCATGGGGTTTGCGGGCGTCGTGTCGTTCGCCCAGGCAGCCTTCTATGGCATCGGCGCGTACACCTCGGCGCTGATCGCGCTCCACTTCGGCGTGGGCTTCTGGGGAGGGTTCGTCGCCGCGCTCCTCATGACGTTCACGCTGGCGATTGTCCTGGGCTTGCCCACGCTCCGCTTGGGTGGCCCGTACCTCGCCATCGCCACGATCGGTCTCCAGGTGATCATCCAGAGTGTGCTGCTCCGCTGGACGAGCCTGACCAATGGGCCAGCGGGCATCAACAACATCGTGGCCCCGACGCTCTTTGGGATCCAGATCCGGCAGGGCGTCTCGTACTACCTCATGGTCGCAGTCTGGCTCCTCGCCATCATCGTCCTCCTTTATCGGATCAGCCGCACGCGGCTCGGCTACGAGCTGCTGGCCACACGAGAAGCGGAGGGAGCGGCGCTAGCGATCGGCGTGCCGGTTTCACGCCTCCGGATCGCCATCTTCGCCCTGTCTGCAGCACTCGCGGGCGGCACCGGGAGCCTGTACGCCCACTACATCGGCTCTATCGATCCCTACGTCTTTGACTTGACGCTCAGTGCGACCGTGCTGGTCATGGTGCTCCTGGGTGGTCGGGCATCCATCATCGGCGTGACGATCGGCGCGGCGATCCTCACACTCCTGCCGGAATATCTCCAGGCAGTCAGCAATTACCGGATGGTCCTTTATGGCGCGGGGATGGTCATCCTCACGCTGTTCTTCCCGAAAGGGCTGGCTGGACTTGCTATCTTGCGCCGATCGATTGGGCGGGGCACACGCACGGAACCAGGCGGAGGGGTAGCTGGTGTCGATGCTTGATGTGGCCCATCTGACAAAGCACTTCGGCGGAGTCAGGGCGCTGGACGATGTGACCTTCTCGGTAGCCTCGGGGGAAGTCGTGGGCTTGATAGGCCCCAACGGAGCGGGGAAGACGACCTGCTTCAACGTGATTGCCGGCGCCCTGAAGCCTACGTCAGGAACAGTGAAGTTCGCCGGGACCGATGTCACTGGCTGGTCGGCAGATCGGATCTCACGGCTCGGTGTCGCCAGGACATTCCAGAACATCGCGATGTTCCCGGAGCTGACGGTATGGGATAATGTCTACGCTGCCGCTGTGACACGGATGAAGGCGGGCTACCTCCAATGCGTCCTGGGTCTCCCCTGGGCCAGAGCTGAGGCCCGCACGCTCGAGAGCGTGGTATGGGACACACTGGCTCTCGTCGGACTCGCCGAGGAAGCTGATACGGTCAGCAGTCAATTGCCCTACGGGTATCAGCGTCGGCTCGAGATCGCTCGCGCCCTTGCCACTCGCCCGCGCCTCATTCTGCTGGATGAGCCGGTTGCAGGGATGAACGCCAGTGAAACAGCAGACATCATGGCGCTTATCCGGAAACTCCGCAGCGAGCACACGGTGCTGGTGATCGAACACGACATGAGCCTGGTCATGGGCGTCTGCGACCGCGTCATCGTCCTCGACAACGGAAAGAAGATCGCCGACGGAGAGCCGGACACCGTTCAGCGAGATGAGCGGGTCATCCAGGCGTACTTGGGCGGAGACATCGATGCAGAACTCATTGCTTGAAGTTCGAGACCTGCACGTATCCTACGGGCACGTCCACGCTGTCCGCGGGGTAAATCTCGAGATCCGGCAAGGGGAGGTCTGCGCGCTCCTGGGCGCGAACGGGGCCGGAAAGTCCAGCACGCTCCTGGCCCTCGCCGGCGTTATCCCCCCGCGTTCCGGGAAGATCACGTACCTCGGGGAACGGATCGATCAGCTCCGCGCACCCGCGCTCGTGCGGAAAGGGCTGTGCCTGGTTCCCGAAGGGCGCCGCATCTTCCCGCAACTGTCGGTGCTCGAAAACTTGCGTGCCGGGGCTATCGTGAACCGGCGGCCTGACTACATCAAAGAGCGGCTCGAGCATGTCTTCGACCTGTTTCCCCGTCTCGCCGAGCGCGTCAGTCAGCCCGCAGGCACGCTCTCGGGCGGCGAACAGCAGATGCTGGCGATTGGCCGTGCCCTAATGGCATCACCGACGCTCCTGCTCCTGGATGAGCCCTCACTCGGCGTCGCACCACAGCTATCGATCGCGATCTATCGAACACTCAAGCGGCTGAACGAGGAGGGCACGACGATCCTGCTGGTGGAACAGAATGCGCGCCTCGCACTCGCCGTTGCCCACCGCGCCTATATCCTCCGGACGGGTCAGGTCGCACTCCACGGAACGACGGAGGAACTTCGGGAGAACGACGAGGTGCGGAAGATCTACCTCGGCATCAACTGATCGTTCCTGCACGCGAGCTCCCACGACATGGGTGAGAAGACGGTCGAGATGTCTTGGCCGGTTGGATGGTCCTAGTGATGGAGGGACGTGACGTGTCGGATCGGAACCGGTTGGACGGCGTGCTCGCCCAGGCTTCGGTGGATCAGGCCTGGGAGCACATGGAATGGATGTCACGCGAAGTTCCGGAGCGCCGTTCAGGTTGGCCAGAGGCGCAGAAGCAGGCAGATTACCTGACCGAGGCCTTGGCCGGTTACGGCTTCAGCGCCCACCAAGACGAGTTTGTAGGACTGGTCAGCTATCCGCGACCGGGGAAGCTGGTGCTCATTAGCCCGGAATCGCGAACGCTCGAAGCCTATACCTTCGCCCACAGCATCAGTACTCCCCCAGAAGGGTTGGAAGGTGAGCTCGTCTACGTGGGCGCCGGTGGGGAAGCCGATTACGAGGGGATCGACGCTCGGGGCAAGATCGTGCTTGCGGAGCTGTCGTACGCTCCACCGCGACCGGAGAAGACGCGGATCGCCACGGAGCGGGGCGCCATCGGCTTGGTGCTCATCAACTGGGGAGATGACGACAACCCCTCCATTCCAATGGGCACGGTCAAGCCGATCTGGGGTAACCCGACGGTTGACGACATCCACCGCATGCCCAACCTCCCCGCCATCGGCATCGCTCGCGTCGACGGCGTTCGCGTTCGGGACCTCATCCGGAACGGGACGACGGTTCGCGCCCGGATCGTCGCTGACGCGGATCGCGAATGGCGCACCATTCGCCAGCCACACGCAGCGCTCGGAGCCGGGCGGACGGGTGACTGGATCTTGATCGCCGACCATCTGGACTCGTGGGGCGGTGGCGCAACGGACAACGCGTCCGGCAATGCGGTCACCCTGGAAGTCGCCCGCGTCCTCGCCGCCAACCGGGACCAACTGAGACGAGACGTCCAGGTCGCCTTCTGGCAGGCGCATGAGAACGGCATCATGGAGGGCAGCACCTGGTTTGTCGATCACTATTGGGACACGATTACTCGGGGCTTGATCGGGTACATCAATATCGACTCCCCCGGGATGAAGTACGCCGAGAAGTACCATGCCACGTTGTCGCCCGAGCTGTGGACCTTCCATCGGGAAGTGATGGAGGCCGCACTCGGCTACGTTACGGAGCCGGAAAAGCTCGCCAAGACGGGCGATCAATCGTTCTTCGGGGTCGGCGTGCCTGCCATCAGTGGTCGCAGCGAGTTCCCGAAGGAACTGCTTGACCGCTGGCACGCAGCAATCCTCGGCCCCTGGTACCAGAGCGCCGACGATACGATGGAGGTGGCAGACAGGGACGTCCTGGCGCAGGATCTGCGGATCTCCCTGGCGTACGCCTGGGAACTCGCGACGCGCCCAATCCTCCCGTACGACTTCCGGCATTCCGCTCGGATCCTGAGGGAAGCCATCGAAGGGTACCGGGCGGCGAGCGACGGCAGCCTTCAGCTTGACGCGGCGCTCGAACTGGCTCAGCGTCTCGAGGCAACAGCGGCAACGGTCTATGAGCGCTCCACCGAGCTCAGCAACCGCTTCCAGGCTGGCGACACCTCGCAGGAACTGGAGGCGCAGGCGGATTGGGTCAACGAGCGACTCAAGCTGATGACCCGCACGCTCACGCCCATCCTCTCCACGGTCGTCGGGCGGTATGGACAAGACACCTACGGGTTGAGCGCGCTGAGCCGCTGGATCCCCAGTCTCGCCAACATCAGCGTCCTCAAGCATTATGATCGGCTCACCGGAGACCACATGCTCTGGTGGGGGAAGCTGATCCGCGCTCGCAACTGGGTCACCGACGGAGTGGCCGCTACCCTGGACACCGCGACTGAGCTTGCTGAGAATTGGCCTCGGTAGGGGAAATATGCCGTGATCCGGATGCAAAGATCCGGATCACGGCACCTCCTGCTCGGCGATCGAGGGTCCGACCTGGCCCCGTCGCGCTTGTCGGCTCCGCCAGTGTGGTTTACCCGGGTTAGGTCGCAGCGGGGCCTGATGTCCGGTTCGGTGGGCCCGTGCCAGGTTCCTCGATTCGCACAGAGAGGGTGTCTTAATGGCCAATCTGGAGGCGGCTACAGACAACGGGCGCAGGTCGGTCACCATACGGTCGGTGGAGAACGCGCTGTCGCTCCTGTCGCTGTTCTCCGTTGCCCGCCCGACGTGGAGCTTGACCGAGATCAGCCGAGAGCTGGGGCTCGGCAAGAGTACCGTGTTTCGCCTGCTTGCCACGCTGGAAGCCTGCGACTTTGTCCGCCGAGATCCGGATACGGGTCGGTATTCCGCTGCACCCCGCTTGTGGGAAATCGCGTGCAGTGCCTTCACGGACACCGGGCTCCGGGAAGTGGCTCCGCGCTTCCTCGCGGAGCTGGTCGACCTCACGGGAGAGACAGCCTACTGCAGCATCCTCACTGGACGCCGCGTGGTTCACGTCGAAGTCCGGGTTCCCGGGCAGGCGCTCAGGCTGCACGCCAACGTGGGCGACAGCTTTGACGCACACGCCGTGGCCAGTGGCAAAGCGATCCTGGCGTTCAGTCCTCGCGAAGTGGTCGAGGAGTACATCGCCGGCGGGTTGCCGCGCCGTACGTCTCAGACCATCACAGACCCCGATCGGTTCCGAGCTGAGCTCGCTGTGATTCGGCAGCGGGGCTACGCCGAGAACCTCGCCGAGTGGGAAGAGGATGTGCGTGGCGCGGCAGCGCCCGTGTGGGACCGGGATGGTCAGGTCATCGCCGCGATCTCGGTGGCGGGCCCGATGTTTCGCCTGACCGCTGATCTGTCCGATCTCGGCAGGACCGTGAGAACCGTTGCGAATGAGATGTCACGGGCACTAGGTGCGCCGGAGCACGTCTTGAGGGATGAGACAACGAACTCCTCGACGAGAGACCCTTCAGCGAGATGAGATCCCCTGGCCATATCAGGATCGATAAGGAAGGAACGATGGCCGAGGCTGCAATGAACAGCACCCTAGAGCGAGTCTGGGACGAGTTGGAGCGGCGAAGGGACGAACTCAGCGGCCTGGTCGCGGACCTGGTGCGACGCCCGAGCTTGCTGGGCCAAGAGGCAGAGGCCCAAGCCTACGTCGCTGACTACCTCCGCGGGGTCGGTCTCGAGCCCGATGTCTGGGACTTGTCGCCGTCGGTCCTGGATCTTCCGAACGCGGGGAACAGCGGGGTGCCGTTCGACGGCAGGCCCAACGTCGCCGCAGTATTGCGCGGAACCGGGGGCGGTCGCTCGCTGGTGCTCAACGGGCATATCGACGTGGTGAGCCCGGAGCCGGTCGAGGCGTGGACGCATGATCCCTGGGGAGCCGGGATCGTCGGCAACCGAATGTACGGTCGCGGCGCCTGCGACATGAAGAGCGGACTCGCAATCAATCTGTTCCTCGCCAAGGTCTTCCGCGATCTCGGCATCGATCTGAAGGGCGACCTGATTCTGCAGAGCGTGATCGAGGAAGAGTGCACCGGCAACGGCGCGCTCGATGCGAGCCGCCGCTACCCTGCCGACGCTGCCATCGTCACTGAGCCAACCGACGGCGACATCACGCAGGCCCACGTGGGTGTGATCTGGTTCCGCGTTCATATCACCGGACGAGCGGCCCACGCCGCCGTGGCGCCGACCGGCGTCAATGCGATCGTGAAGGCGGTCCCGATCATCCAGGCCCTCCAGGACCTCGATCGACGCATGAACGAGGACCGGCATCCCGCGTTCGCAGACCTGGACCACCCCATCAACCTGAACATCGGCGTCATCCGGGGCGGCGACTGGCCAAGCAGTGTCCCCGGTGCCTGCGAGCTTCATTGCCGCCTGAGCTTCTATCCCGGCCAGACCGTGGAGGAGATCCGGCGCGAGGTCGAAGAGGCGATTCAGCAGGCGGCTGCTGGTGACGAATGGCTCTCGGAGCATCCGCCCACGGTCTCCTATGACGGGTTCCAGAGCGCCGGTTCCGTCGTCCCGAAGGACGCGCCGCCAGTCCAGATGCTCGTCTCGTGGCACAAGAAGCTGCGCGGCAACGAGCCGCGATTCCTCGCGCGTACCGGGACGAACGACATGCGATACTACAATTTCCTTGGTATCCCGGCGTGCTGCTATGGCCCGTCGGGTGGAAACCTTCACGCTGCTGATGAGTGGCTCGATCTGGACTCGCTCGTTCCGACTGCGAAAGTGCTCGCCGCTTTCATCTGCGACTGGTGTGGCTTGGCCGATTAGGCGCACGGCAGGCGCGTGTCTCCAAGGCTACGTTTATGGCGGGTGGTGCTGTCCGCGGTGTGTAGGTCACGGGCAGCATCACCACAATCAACCCGATAGCTCAACACGCAGTGGTCTCCCCGGACGGCCCGTCTTCAACCGCTGATGGCACCTCCACCGGGGCGTGATCCCGCGAGCGCGCCTCCATCGGATTGGGCGGTACGTCACGAGGGAGGCGCGGATCAGCGCCGATGTCGCCACGGAGGTCGATCGGTGGGACATCAATGCGTCGATCGGGTAGCCCGTAGAGCTCTCGTGATGCCGGGTAGGATGAACGGTTCCCTACCCCGTGTGTCAGCCAGCGGCGGCTTGGTAAGGATGGGCTCCGTCCAATCGCCCATGGCGACGCGTCGATACGTAGAGGAGGCTGGCCGTATTCTCCCAGCCTTCTCCGTGTGCAGGGGTCGTGTCTGATTCTACACTCTATTAATCCGTCATAATCCGTGGGTCCTGGGTTCGAATCCCAGCGGGCTCACCTCCCACGATTCTCATCCAGACGTGGATAACGAGACCGCCCCGGCTCGAACACCAGGGCGGTCGCCGCCCTTCTACATCAATTCCTACAGCATTTGTCCCGCAAGAATCCCGCACCGCCTCACCCCTGGGGCGATCACCCGAAACTTTCGTAAGCGCCTCCGACCACATCAGGCCCGCAGCATCTGCCCGATCATGTCCACGGCCTCGCGCTGCGCATCCTCTATGACGTGGCTGTAGATCTCCATCGTGAGGCTAGACTGGCTGTGCCGCATCAGCTCCATCGCCACCCACGAGTGCACTTAATGGGCGGCAGGCAGCACCCGAACCCACGGCGTAGCCCGTTCCTCCCTGCCCACTCAATTGTGACGTGGCTCGGTAGCGGTTCTCGGATTCACCTCCAGATCCACCTTCAAGCATCTGAGAAGAGAACCCGGCGCGATCAAGTTAGGACAGGTCAATTTCTCATACTTAACTACCAAGCCGGCCACCAGATACCCCGGCACTCAGCGAGCGGTCGATCTCCCTAGTCCTCACATGTTCCGGGCGGGTTGACATCCGCGACAGGACTCCGCCACCCACCCGGTTTTCCTAATGCGCGGTAGCACCTATTGGCTAGTCCGGAGGTAACCAATATTTCCTAGATAGATTCCCTCGCACAAACTCTTTATTCAGACCGTCTGGAACGCGACTTGCAAGCTATAACGCTGGTTCTTGGGATTGCCCCAAGGACGGTCGTAGGAAGCGCGCACGCTCGCTTGCACAGAAGGCCGGACTCCACCGGGTTGCACACGGTGGCTTGCAACCCATTGGTGCGAGTCGCGGCACCGGGCTGCTGCCCGGGTAGGTGGGCGCGCGCCCTACGGGCCGCATAACGGCGACGGATCGGGTCACACCGCCGTGGGAGCGCCCAAGAGCCTGCGGGGCGCCGGGGACGCCGAGGTTCGGGGCACCGGCTCTGGCTCGGCATGACCACGGCGGGGAATCGTAGGAAGGGGAAGGACTGTGCGAATTCTCGTGCTTGGCGGCGATGGGTACCTGGGCTGGCCGACGGCCCTGCGCTTCTCCGCGCGCGGCCACGAGGTCGGCATCGTGGACAACTTCCTTCGCCGCCATTACCACGTGGAGCTCGGGACTGACAGCCTTACGCCGATCCGCCCGCTCCAGGAGCGCGTCCGTGCGTGGCGAGAGGTGAGCGGGCGAGAGCTTCAGGTCTTCATCGGCGATATCACCGACTACAGCTTCCTGGAGCCGGTCATCCGCGACTTCGCGCCGGATGCGGTGATCCACTACGCCGAACAACCCAGCGCCCCCTACTCGATGATCGACCGCGCTCACGCGGTCTTCACCCAGACCAACAACGTGGTGGGTACGCTCAACCTGCTCTTCGCCCTGCGCGATCATGCGCCCGAGTGTCACCTGATCAAACTGGGGACCATGGGCGAGTACGGCACGCCCAACATCGATATTGAGGAAGGCTTCATCGAGATCCACCACAACGGGCGCTCCGACGTCCTGCCCTTCCCCAAGCAGCCCGGCTCGTTCTATCACCTGTCCAAAGTCCACGACAGCCACAATATCCAGTTCGCCTGCCGCTCCTGGGGGCTGCGCTGCACCGACCTCAACCAGGGCGTCGTGTACGGTATCGAGACCGACGAGACCGTTCAGGACGAGCGGCTGATCACGCGCTTCGATTATGACGAGTGCTTCGGCACGGCCCTGAACCGCTTCTGCGTCCAGGCCGTGATCGGCCACCCGCTCACCGTCTACGGCAAGGGCGGCCAGACGCGCGGCTTCCTCAACATCAAGGACACGCTACAGTGCGTGGAGTTGACCGCCAACAACCCTCCGGCGGAGGGCGAGTATCGGGTCTTCAACCAGTTCACCGAGCAGTTCACGGTGATGCAGTTGGCCGAGGTGGTGGCGAAGGCCGGGACGGAGTTGGGCCTCCAGCCGGAGATCCGCCCAATCCCCGACCCGCGCGTCGAGCAGGAGGAACACTACTACAACGCGAAGCACACCAAGCTCATCGACCTCGGCCTGAAGCCGCACTACCTCTCGGAGGAGCTTGTCGAGTCGATGCTGCGGGTGATCCAGCGGTATCGCGATCGGGTCGTGAGGGACCGGATCGTCCCCCGCATCACCTGGCGGCCGGCGCGGACTCGGGAAGAAGCCATCGCCTAGTCGCGCCGGTCACGCCGGCGGCGTCGCAGTGTGGCGGGTCCGGGTTCCGGCCACGTGCCGGAACCCTGGTGCCCGCTGGAGCGATACCGCGCGGCGGGCGCGGGGAAGGTTCGCGGGTCGATGGAGACCGAGACGAGCGCCGCGGCACGCGTGCAGGGCCCGTTCCAACGCGTGCTCGTGGCGGACGCGGCGCGCCTGGCTCCCGGAATCGCGAGCGAGTTGCTGCGCGGCTTCGGCGTCAGCCTGATCCTGGGCCGCTACGTGCCGGCCGCGGCGATGGGTGTCTTCACCCTGTTCTGGTTGTCGCAGACCTACGCGGCGGCGCTGGCGACCGGCTGGCTGCAGAACGCCGTGATCCGGTTCTTGCCGGAGGACGGCTCCCGCCTGCCGCGATACCTGGGGCTGGTGTGGGGCACGGTGGCCGTCACAGGGTTGATCGCGACCGCGCTGGCGGTGGCGCTCGGCACGCTCGGGGGTGATCGGTTCCGCTGGTCGTACCTGGCCTGGACGGTCGGCATCCTCTGCGGCAACGCGCTCTACACCCTGTTCCAGAGCACGCTGCGCGGGGTGTTCGATCAGCGACGGTACACCACGAGCGCCGTGCTCCTGGCGGTGGTTCAGGTACTCCTCCTGCTCGCGCTACTCCCACGGGCGACCGACCCGGCCGGGGCCGCGCTGATGGGAACGGCCGTCAGCTTCGTGCCGGTGCTTGCCTGGCAGTACTGGCGCCTGGGGCGGCTCGCCAGCACCACGATGCCCGCAGCGGGATCGCAGGAGAGCACGCGCGTGCTGCTCCGGCGCAGCGTGGGCTATGGTCTCCCGCTCGCGCTGTCGGGGCTGATCGTCACGCTGCTTCAGTCGGGCGACCGCTACCTCCTGGCCGGCCTGGTGTCCCTCCGGGATCTGGGCATCTACACGTTCTGGATGAGCATCGGCCTGCAGTTCGGGCGGGGAATGTACAACCTCGTCTTCGCCGTCCTCAATCCGCGCCTGTTCCAGCTCCATGGGACCGACCCGGCCGGGGCCAATGCCTGGGCACGCGCGCTTGGAGGAACGTACGTCGCGGTCTTCCTGCCGCTGGTTACCGCGATCGGGCTGGTCATCCCGAGCGCCCTGGCGCTGCTGAACATCCGCAGTGAGTACGTCGCGTCGGGGCACCTGGTGCTCTTCGGGCTGGGCGCGGCGTTTCTCTTCGGTCTGAGCCAGCTCTGCGGGAAGCGCCGTGAGTTCGAGGCGCGGACCGGCGTCTTCGTCTGGGCGGCGGGGCTCGGCGCCGCGGTCATGGTTGTTGGGGTCTATCTCCTCGTCCCGGTCCTGGGCGTCGAAGGCGCAGCGGTCGCCACGCTGGCGGGCGTCGCCACCTACTGCGCGGTACTCGCCGTGGCGTCCCGTATGGTGCCATCACCTGTGTCGATGCTGTGGGGGCTGAGCGGGTGTCTGGGACTCCTTGCCACTGGACGGTTGCTGGCAGGCACCAGCCTCATCGGAGAAGCCATCGCAATCTCGCTGGTTGGGGCGCTCTACGCGCTTCTGGTCTGGCCGCGACTTCGGCGGCTGAAGGTGGTGGAGGCATGAGCGGGGTGGCTCGGGCCATGGCCAACCGCGTGGACGTAACGCCCGCACAGCGAGCCGTGCAGGTGTGCCTGTTGGCGCTGCTGCTCTCGGGGCTGGCGGTGAGGAGTCTCCAGTCGCGTGCCGACGCGCTCCTGTACGCCCTCCTGGTCATGGCCTTCGTGGTGTCCGGCGTCGCGCTCCTCATGGATAGCGGCCGGCGCCGAGGAGGTGGGCAGGACCCGATTGAGCGGCTCGGCGCGGTGGCGCTCGGGATCTGGCTGCTCACGGGCGTGCTGGTTGCCTGGGGCTTGCTACTCTCCGCGTTCGCGGGACACGACGTCTACGTGAGCCTCTCCTGGGCCGTCCGCCTGGTCCCGCTGGCTCTGTTCCCGGCCTTCGCGTTCGCCTTCCGGAGCGAACACGGTTGGCTCCGGCTGTTGGTGGGCATGGTGCTAGTCGGCACCGTCTCCGCGCTGCTCGACATCGCCGCGTGGTTCCGTAGCCGCGAGACGCTGATCCGACTGATGTCCGCCGACTTTTCGAGCATCGACTACTTCTACGCCTTGCTCGTGGCGATGACGCTCCTCTTGCTGGTACCGCTGCCCCGATGGATGGGGCTGCTGCTCATGGCCTCGCTCCCAGTGCTGCTCTTCCGGATGCTGCTGTCGGTTGCCCGGGCGTGGTACGTCATCGTAGCCGTGGTCGCGGCCTACAGCGTGGTCGTCGCCTGGCGCTGGCTGCCTCGCGCGCGCCGCAGGATGGTCCTGGTCGGTGCGGCGGTGGTGGCGGCACTCGCCGGGCTGGTCGGGAGCGGGCTGCTCGGGGACGCACCCATGGCCTACCTCGCCGCGTCCGTGGAGCGGTTCGCGGTCCTCGACACCTCCCTGCGGTACCGCTGGGCGGAGGTGGCGACCGCCTTCGCCTACGGCGGGCCGCTCGGCGCTGGCTGGGGTGCCCGAGGCGACTTCGAGGAGGCGCTCCTCTTCACCTCGGCGAGCTACTACTTCGCGGTCAAGCCCTACGTCCACAACTTCATCGCCTTCATGTTCTGGAAGCTGGGTCTACTGGGCCTGGGGACGGTCGGCCTCCTGGCCGGCTACCTGGTCCGGCAGGGCTGGGCTGCGGTCCGGCGGCGCGATCCACTGGGTCTGGCAGTGCTCGGGCTGTGGCTCGCCTGGGGGATCCACAGCATGGTCAACATGAACTTCGGACGACCCGAGTTGAACGTCTGGGCCGCGGCCTGGCTGGGCTATCTGGAGTGGCGCCGGCTCCAGACGCCTACCGCTCGCCCGGCGACGCCTCGCCCGGTCGTCGACGCACCGCCCGGCGGGGCTCTGGAAATGGGGGACTGAGTGCGGGTCTGTGTCCTGACGGTCGGACGCTCAGCGTTCAGCCAGCCGCTCTACGGGAAGGAGGCGGCCAGCCTCCAGCGGGCCGGGAACGCCGTCACCATCATCGCACCGTGCCTGGCGAGCGAGGACCCGGCGGACCCGACCACCAACCCGCTGGGGATCCGCGTCGTGCCCCTGATGCGGATGGGCTGGGGGACGCGCCGGGAGAAGCTGAAGGCGCTTCCGCGGCTGCTCCGACTGGCGCTCCGGGAGCGCGCCGATGTCTACCAGGCCATGGAGCTGCAGAGCCTGCTGGTCGGCGCCATCGTCAAGCTGCTAACTCGTGCGCGGCTGGTGTACGACGCGCGCGAGCACTACCCGCTCGCCATCGCGGTCAACAGCCGGCGCGGGCCGGTCGCGACGCGCCTGATCTACGCCGTCTTCTGGCTGCTCGAAGCGCTGCTCATCCGCCTGTTCGTCGACCACGCCTTCGCAGTGGACCGTGGATGCCTGGAGCGCTTCCAGCGGGTTGGCCGCCCGGCGAGCCTGCTGACCAACTACCCACGGCTCGCGTTCGCACCGGCCGAGCTGCCCTCCCGCCAGGAGCGGCCCGCCGACCGGCCGTTCCACCTGCTCTACACGGGCTTCACCCGGCGGCGGGTGGCGGTGGTCGAGACGATCAAGGCGGTCGCGCTGCTGCGGGACGCCGGGATCCCTGTGCGGGCCACCTTCCTGGGTCTGGTGGACGACGAGCCGTTCGTGCGGGAGTGCCGGGAAGCCATCGCCGCGCTCGGCGTCGAGGATCGCGTGAGGTTGGTGGGGCGCGTTGGGCCTGCGGAGGTGCGCCGCTACCTGGCGGAGGCCGACTGCGGTTCGCTGCTCTACCACCCCACGCCGTACACCGAGTACGTCACGCACCCGGTCAAGCTGTTCGAGTACATGGCCTGGGGCCTCCCGGTCATCTGCTCCAACCTGCCCAACATGAGCCGCTTCGTTCGCGACGGGGAGTACGGCCTGGTCGTCGACCCGCGCGACCCGGCCGATATCGCCGCCGCGATCACGCGGCTGGTCCGCGACCCGTCTCTCGCCGCCCGGTTTTCCGCGAACGGCCGGCGCGCCTTCCTGGAGCGCCACCACTGGGAGGTTCTAGAGCCCGGGTACGTCGGCGTCTTCGCGCAGTTGGCGCCGGACGAGGCGCGATCCGGCCCGGCTGGAGTGGAGCGCGCGGAGTCGGGCGCGCTGCCAGGTGACTAGCCAGCGATTACCGGGTGCGGCCGCACCCACATGAAGGGAGTCACACCGTGGCCCAGGTGCTGGAGATGCGGATCGGAGACGGGACGATCATCGACCCGAACGCCGAGGTGAGCGTCCCCTACCGGCCGGGCTGCGCGCCCACGATCATCGGCGACGACGGCATCGTGCGCAGCTTCGCGGTCATCTACGGGGACGTCATCATCGGTTCGCACTTCCGCTGCGGCCACCACGTCCTGATCCGCGAGCACACGACCATCGGCGACCATGTGACCGTCGGCACCGGGACCACCATCGATGGTCACGTCGAGATTGGCAGCTATGTCAAGCTCGAGAGTCAGGTCTACATCCCGACCCACACGTCGATCGGCAACTACGTCTTCGTCGGGCCGGGCGCGGTCTTCACGAACGACCGCTACCCGCTGCGCTTGCGTCATGAGTACGAACCGACGGGGCCGATCATCGAGGACAGCGTCACCATCGGTGCCCGCGCGGTGGTGCTGCCGGGTGTGCGGGTCGGCTACGGGTCGATGGTCGCGGCGGGCGCCGTCGTGACCAAGGACGTCCCGCCGTGGAGCCTGGTGATCGGGGTGCCGGGCCGGGTGATACCCCTGCCGGAGCGACTCCGCCACGAGAACCGGGCGCGGTCATGGTTGCTAGAGGGGTGACGGCGATGGCAGCGGCGTCCCGACTGAGCCAGCCACGATCACGCCCGGCGGATGAACGCGCCGAGACGTCCGGGGTCGACTCTGGGCTGTACATGATTGCGCCGCTCGCTCCCAGCGTCGTGGGCGATGTCGCGCGCGTCCACATCGCGAGCTTCCAGGACTCCTTCCTCGCGAGCCTCGGCGAGCGGGTGCTCCGGCATTACTTCCGAGCGTTCCTCGACTACCCACAGGGTTGCGGATTCGTCTGCCTCCACCGCCCTACCGGCGCGGTCGTCGGCTTCGTGTGCGGCAGCGAGGACGTCACGCGCCACTGGCGCGTTTTCCTCCGGCGCCGGCTGGTATGGGCGGCGCCGGCACTCGCGGCCCGCGTCCTTGGCGAACCACAACTCGCCCTGGCGCTCCTATCGCGGCTGCAGCGGGTTGCCGGACTCACCCGGGGCGCGCGCCGTACCGCGCCGATCACCCGCAACAGCACGGGCGTGCTGCCCCCGGCCAGCCTGATGACGATCGGCGTGGATCCGGCGCATCAGCGCCAGGGGATCGGCGAGCTATTGGTGCGCGCCTTCACCGGGGAGATGGCCCGCCGGGGTGTCCGGGTCATCAAGCTCGGGGTACGCGATGAGAACACGGCGGCACGCCGGCTCTACGAGCGGCTCGGCTGGCGGCCGGTCCGCGCGACGCGCGGGCCGGAAGGAACCGGCTGGATGTATGTGCGCGAGCTCGACGGGAGACCACCGGCTGCGCCGGCCCACTGACGCGGGTTCGTATCGATGGAGGGGAAGGGAAGTGCATGACGCTTGAGACGCACGCCACCACGGCGGCACAGAACGGCCAGGCCACCGCAAGGGTCGGGGTCATCGGCTGTGGGCGTATCGCCGAGCGGCATGTCGATGCCTACCGGAAACTCGGCGCGACCGTCGTGGTGGCCGACCAGGACCCGGCAGCCGCCCAGCGGCTGGCCGAGGCACAGCGTGTCGCATGGCGCGGCTCACCAGATGATCTGCTCGACGACCCGGAGCTCGACGCAATCGACGTCTGCGTGCCGACCGCCGCCCACACGAGCGTGGTCCTGGCCGCGCTGGAGCGCGGCAAGCACGTCTTCTGTGAGAAGCCGCTGTGCCGGACGTACGAGGAGGCCGAAGCGATCGCAGCCGCGCAGCGCGAGTCGGGTCGCCTCGTCATGGTCGGCTATCTGTACCGCTTCCACCCCGCGTTCCAGTTTGCCAAGCAGGTCCTCGAAGACGGGGTCATCGGCCGGCCCTACTTCGCGATCTTCCGCCTGGGCGGGCGAGGCAGCCACCGTGCCTGGAAGCACACGACCGAGTCAGGCGGCGGCGCGACCCTGGAGATGATGGTCCACAACCTCGACCTGATTCAGTGGCTCCTCGGGTGCCCCGACGAGGTCGACCTGCTCCGGCGCTCCACGCTCCTCCCGGAGCGGCAGATCGGATCGGAGCGGGTGCGGGTTAACGCCGAGGACTACGTGCTGGCGCGGCTCCGGGTCGGGGACGTCGAGGTGGTCTGCGAGAGCGACCTGGTGACGCCGTCTTACATGAACTACGTCGAGATCCAGGGCGACAACGGCTCGCTCTTCACCAGCATCCTGCACTACCTGCCCACCATCGTCTACTGCAAAGAGCCGCGCGGGGTCTTCAACCTCGGCAACAACACGCAGCAGTTCCCTCCCGTAAACCTGTTCGAGCGCGAACTCGGCCACTTCCTGGAGGCGCTGCGGAGCGACCGCACGCCCATGAACGGCGTGTCCGAGTCGCTGCAGCTCATGGCGGTGATTGAACGCATCCGTGAAGGGAGCCCGGTCGGTGGTAACTAAGCAGAGCCCGCAGGAGGAGAAGGTCATCCCGATCGCCCAGGTACGGTTCGACTCGGGAGAGATCGATGCCGCTGTGGCCGTGCTGCGCTCGGGCAACGTGCGGCAGGGAAAGGTCACCCGCGAGTTGGAAGAGCGCTTCGCGGCGATGGTTGGAGCACGCCACGCCGTGGCGGTCAGCTCCGGCACGGCGGCGCTGCATCTCGCCTGGCTGGCGCTCCTGGAGCCGGGAGATGAGGTGCTGGTCCCGGCCTTCACCTTCATCGCCACCGCCAGCACGGTGGTGTTCGCCGGTGGGCGCCCGATCTTCTGCGATGTCGATCCGGCCACCGCCACGCTCGATCTCGAAGACGCGGCGCGCCGCCTGACGCCGCGGACCCGCGCCATCGCGCCGGTCCACCTCTATGGCGGCGCCTGCGATGTGGACGGCATCCAGCGGCTGGCGCGCGAGCATGGCCTGCGTATCGTCTGGGACGCGGCACAGGCCCACGGCACCCGCATCGACGGGCGCGATGTCGGCAGCTTTGCCGACATGGTCTGCTACTCGTTCTACCCGACCAAGAACATGACGACCGGCGAGGGCGGCATGATCACGACCAACGACGACGCCCTCGCGGAACGCCTCCGCCTGCTCCGGAGCCACGGCCAGGAGCGGAAGTACGAGCACACGCTGCTGGGCCTGAACTACCGCCTGACCGACGTACAGGCGGCGATCGGCTTAGTGCAGCTCGACCAACTGCCGGGTTGGCTGGAGCAGCGGCGCGCCAACGCCCGGCGGCTCGATGCGCTGCTCGCCGGCCTGCCGGGCATCACGACGCCGGTCAGACTGCCGGGCGTCGAGCATTCCTACCACCAGTACACGATCCAGATCGACGCTGCAGCGGCCGGGATCACCCGCGACGACCTGCAAGCGGCGCTCGCGGCGCGCGGGATTCAGTCGGCCGTCCACTACCCGCGCCCACTGCACCGCCAGCCGGTCTTCGCCCCGGAGCACGGGGCGACCAGCCTGCCGGTGAGCGAGCGGCTCGCGGAGTCGGTCCTGTCGCTGCCGGTCCACCCGGCGTTGACGGAGGACGATCTGGAGCGCATCGGCGCCAGCGTCCGGTCGATCGTCCTGGGCGAGGCGTGACGGAACACTGCGAGGGGGACGAGTGTGCGAGTCCTGTTCCTGACTCACTTCTTCCCGCCGGAGATCGGTCCGCCGCAGACCCGGATCCTGGAGACCGCCAGGGATCTGCAGCAGATGGGCCATGCGGTCACGGTCCTGACGACCTTCCCGAACTACCCGAGCGGGGAGATCCCGGCCGCGTACCGTGGTCGCGTCCTCATGCGGGAGGAAATGGAAGGCATCCCGGTGATACGGTCCTGGCTCTACGCCGCGCCGAACCGGGGGTTCCTGCGCCGCTCCCTGAGCCACCTGTCGTTCGCGCTGAGCGCACTGCCCGCCGCGACACGGCTGCCCTGGCGGCCCGACGTCATCGTGGTCGACATGCACCCGCTCTTCCTGTGCGTCACCGCCGCCATCCTCGGCCGCTGGTGGGGCGTGCCCTACGTGCTCAACGCAGGCGACTTGATCCCAGAGCAGGCCGTGGCCTACGGCGTCATGCGCAACCCGATCGCCATCCGCGTGACCCGGGCGCTGGCGTCCTTCGCACTGAACCACGCGGCGCAGGTGGTCCCGTTCACCCGCGGCATCGAAGCCGCCCTGCGGGAGCGGGGAATTCCACCCGAGCGGCTACACCTCATCTACTACGGCGCGGATGTGGAGCTCTTCCAGGCACCGATACCGGAGGGTGAGACCATCCCCGGCCTGGAGAGCATTGCCCCGGACGCATTCGTGGTGATGTACGCGGGCACGCACGGCCTGCCGCACGCGCTCGACACCGTCCTTGACACCGCCGAGCTCCTGGCCGACGAGCCGGACGTGCATCTCCTCCTGGTCGGCGACGGTGGGGAGAAACCGCGCCTCGTGGCCGAGGCTCGGGAGCGGGGGCTGGCCAACATCACGTTCCTCGACCCGGTGCCCCGCAGGCTGCTCCCCGCGCTGTACCGGCGGGCCGACGCCTGCCTGGTCACGCTCCGGCGATCCGACTGGCTGCGCGACTTCGCGCTGTCGTCGAAGGTCTTCGACGTCATGGCGGCGGGGCGCCCGGCGATCGTCGCCGCCGAGGGCGAGACAGCCGATGTCGTCGAGCACGCCTGCGCCGGACTCTGTGTCCCGCCCGAAGATCCGGCCGCACTGGCGGAGGCCATCCGAGCGCTGCGCGCCCGTCCCGCGCTGGCGCGGCAGCTCGGGGAAAACGGCCAGCGATATGTCGCCGCTCACGTATCGCGCCAGCGGCAATCGCGGGCCTTCGAGACCGTCCTGCGCCAGGCGGTCGAGGCGGCTCCGGAGCCGCACGCGGGTCGCGCCGCGCCGAGCGGGTGGGCGCGGGCCGACGCAGGCAGGCTGACCGAGCCGCTAGAGAGGACGGAACCCTCAGCAGGCGTATCGAGGCGAGTTCATTGACGCTCGCACGCCCGGAGATCCGGGCCCCCTGGCACCGCCGCACCACAGCGGCACGTGAGAGGACGGAGGTCGACCATGACCGTAACACGAGAAACCCTTCCCGCCGTGGCGGGCGGTCAGCCGGTTCGAAGCCAGTTCCTGGTGTTCGGCGCACCGCTCATCGGTGAGGAGGAGATCCAGGAGGTAGTGGATACCCTGCGCTCGGGCTGGATCGGGTTCGGCCCCAAGAGCCTTCGCTTCGAGGAAGAGTTCGCCCGGTATGTCCGCGCCAAGCACGGTGTCTCGGTCGGCTCCTGCACCGCGGGGCTCCACCTGTCACTGATTGCCAGTGGCATCGGACCGGGCGACGAGGTCATCACCACACCCCTCACCTTCGCCGCGACGGCCAACGTGATCGAGCACGTCGGCGCGCGTCCGGTCTTCGTCGACGTCGATCGGGAGACGCAGAACATCGACCCGGCTCGGATCGAGGCGGCCATCACGCCGCGGACGCGAGCGATTATGCCGGTCCATATGGCAGGCCGCCCCTGCGACATGGACGCGATCAGCGATATCGCCGACCGCCACGGTCTGACCGTCATCGAGGACGCCGCCCACGCGGTCGAGGCGGCCTGGCGCGGCAAGAAGATCGGCAGCATCAGCAAGTTCACCGTCTTCAGCTTCTACGCCACCAAGAACATGACGACGGCCGAAGGCGGGATGATCACCACGAACGATGACGCGGCGGCCGAGCGGCTTCGCATCCTGCGCCTCCACGGCATCAGCAAGGACGCCTGGAAGCGCTACTCTGCGAGCGGGTTCACTCCCTACGAGGCGGTCGAGCCGGGCTACAAATACAACCTGACCGATCTCCAGTCCTCGCTCGGCCTGCATCAACTCCGGCGCATTGAAGCCAACCTCACCATCCGGCGGCGGCATTGGCGAGCGTACGATGCGGGCTTCGCCGACCTGCCGGCGATCGAGACGCCCGCTCCGGCGCGGCCTGAGGAGCGGCATGCGGGGCACCTCTACACGATCCTGCTCCGGCCGGAGCGGCTCACCATCGACCGCGAACAGTTCATCGAGGCGCTGCGCGCGGAGAACATCGGCAGTGGCATCCACTTCACCCCGGTTCACCTGCACGCCTACTACCGGAAGCGGTACGGCTATCGGCCGGGCGACTTCCCGAACGCCGAGGAGATCGGGAGCCGCACCGTGTCGCTGCCGCTCTCGGCCAAGTTGACCGACGAAGATGTGCAGGACGTGATCGCCGCCGTGCGGAAGGTGGTGACGCACTATGCGCGGTGAGACCCGGAGCATCGAACCGGCAGAACAGGCCCGGGTGGCCGCCGGGTCGGCCCAGGTGCGGGAGGGCGTCCGGTGGTGGGCCGGCGGCCATCCGGTCTATGAAACCCTGAAGCGCGCAATCGACATCGTCGGAGCAACCATCGGGCTCGTCCTCACCAGCCCGATCATGGCTGCCGCTGCGATCGCCGTCCGCCTGGAGTCGCCGGGCCCGGCGATCTTCCGCCAGGTCCGCGTCGGCCAGCATGGCGTGCCCTTCACGCTCTATAAGTTCCGGGGGATGTACGTCGACGCGCGGGAGCGCTTTCCCGAGCTCTATGCCTACAAGTACTCGCCGGAACAGTTGCCCACGCTCATCTTCCACCCCAAGGACGACCCACGGGTGACGCGCGTCGGGCGGTTCTTGCGACGCACCAGCATCGACGAGCTCCCAAACCTCTGGAACGTGCTGAAGGGCGACATGAGCCTCGTCGGTCCCCGGCCGGAGATCCCGGAAATGCTCCCGTACTACGGTGACGCCGCGGAGACGATTCTGAGCATCAAGCCGGGGGTAACTTCGCCGGCCAAGGCCAGTGGACGGGATGAACTTACGTTCACCGAGACGCTCGCACTCGATCTGGAGTACGTCAAGAACCGTTCGCTCTGGGTCGATCTGCGGATCCTGTGGCAGACCGTGATAGCGGTGCTTCGCCAGGACGGCGTCGCCTAGTCCTCAGCTCCCACGGCGCGGCGGGGGCTATCGCCGCGCCGTTGCTCTCCACCACGCCACCAATACCCCTGCCACGCACGCGACCGTAGTACTCCTACCCTAGATATGAGTACACAGGTACTAGTCTGGCTCTAGACACGAGTACCGCGTCGGGACATTATTCTCTCATGGAGAGCGGGACACTCGAATCAGTCCGGTGACACCCCGTCACGGCCACAATGTGCGTGGTGACGGGTTCCCCGCCGGTGGGCAACGCGGCTCGGGACAGCCGCGCGGAAACGGGGCGCCCGCCCATCCGAAGTGGAGCGGTAGCCACGACCACGCCCGTGGACGTGGCCACGCAACCCGACACCCGGGTTGCAGGACAGGCAGGGACAAGTCATGGACAACGACACTCGCGCGGCGGGGCAGCGTGCGCTCACGCCCGGCGCTCGCCGTCTCATCATGGGGTTCGGCGCCCGCCGAGCCGTCGTGGTGATTGCATGCATCCTGGTACTGATGGTGACGCTGTTGGGACCGGCGTCCGACTCTCAGGCCACGGCCAACCTCGCCCAAGCGGCCAACGTGGGCAACGGGGTGATCGACGTGAAGGCGCAGTTCGCCGCCGTGGGCGACGGCGTCACCGACGACACCGTCGCGCTGCAGGGCGCGATTGACGCTGCCACGCAGGCGAACCAGGTGCTGATGCTTCCGCCCGGGACGTACCTCACCTCCGGCATCACCATCACGCGGCCAATCACGATCATTGGTGCCTCGCCCACCCTGACCACGTTGCGAGCCGTCCCCGGTACCAAGGCGGTGCTCACCCTTGGAGACGGAACGGTGCTGCCAAGCGGTATGGAGGGCTTCACCATTGCCAACATCGGCATCGACGGGGCCGGGACGGCCGGCTACGGGATCTGGATCCGCCAGTACGGCGGCATCCGGGCACGGTTCGAGCACCTGCTGATCCAGAACTGCCTCGGCGACCCGGGCATCGGTATTGGCAACGAGGATCACGCGTACTCGATGCTCATGTCCGACCTCACGGTAAAGAACAACCGAATCGGCCTGCGGCTCGTGCGGCGTGTGCAGGAGAGCAAGATCATCGGCTCGCAGATCTACGGGAACACCGAGCACCAGGTCGTCCTCGGTGACGGGCAGACGCAGATGACCAAGGTGTCGATCATCGCGAGCCAGATCGAGCCAACGACCAACGGTGCCACCGGCGCTGCCTTGCTCGTCAACGGGGTCAGCAACCTCTACCTGAGCAGCGTCTACTCCGAGGCCAAGACTGGCGCGACCGGCCCGGCCCTGGAGGTCGTCCCGGGCATGACGAGCTACATCGTGGCCGATGGCGTCCACATGGTCGGCAATCAGGTCGCCCCCTACGCCATCCGCCTGCCCACCGACAACACCAACGTGAACCTGACGCTGGTGAACCCGATCATGAACGGGTACCTGAACAATCCACCCGTCGAGAACCTCAGCGGGCCAACCAAGCGCGTCGTCTGGATCGGTACACAGAACCAGCCGGCGATGATGTCGGTGCGTGGCGGGCTGGTCGTTGGCGAAAACGGCGGCCGGCTCTGGGGTAACTACGTCGGCACCGTGGAGTACGACCCGCCGGCGCTGGCACCGGGAGCGACGGTGAAGACGACCGTCTCGGTTCCCGGAGCCATGAAGGGCGACATGGCGCTGGCCGGGTTCTCCGGCATCCGCGACGGGGTCTACCTGAGCGCAGTCGTCAGCAGCAAAGACACCGTCACGGTGCTGTTCGAGAACAAGAGTGCCCAGACGATCGATCTGCCGAGCGGCACGCTGAAGGTCTCGACCTGGAACTATCAGTGAGCCTGCCTAGCGGCAGAGCGCAGCAAGGTCGACCCGCACGTCCTTCGTGAGCGATACCTGCTGCGACTGCTGGCATCGGGCGTCGACCACCGTCACCTCGGCCGTGCGGAGGCCGGGTTGGCGCCGAAGCAGGAGTGAGGGCGCATCCGGCATGGTGAACTCCATGTGGATGCGTCCCATCTGCCCGGGGAAGAGGTCGATCTGGTAGCTCCCACCGTTCAACGCCTCCGGATCGGGCAGCGGCGACGGGTCACTCGCGATCCAGCCGCTGCCCTCCGGCAGCAGCACTTCCGTCCACCAGCGCTGGAACCCGCCGTAGAGCGGATCCTCGTCGTTGGTGCCGAGGTGTTCGAGGACCACATCGAGCGTCGCCCGCCGCTGGCCGTTCTCGGGGGCCTGGAGCGTCAGCGCCATCCGCGGCTGCATCGCCAGACTCGCCTTGTTGATGGCCATGTTCGCGAAGTCGACCGCCAGGGTCGGCATACCCTCGTCAGGGATGAGTCGACCGGACCAGCCCTGGCGGTCGGCCATCGCCTGCACCGCCGGGTCCGACGCGTAGATCTGCATGTCGCGCCGCTGGGCGGCTGGGAGCAGCGCCGCGGCCATCCGCGCCAGCAACTGCCGATCCCCCGACTTCATGCGTTCAATCAGCTCCTCGCCGATCAGCGCGATCAGCTCCTTGTGGGATGTCGCGTCGAGGTCCCCCGCCCGGCGCAACCGGCGCTGCCGTTCGATCTCCTCGTAGAGGTTGCCCGCCGTGATCTCTCGCTCCTCGCCGTCCACCGAGAGCATGATCGGCCCGGTGATCCGCAGCAGGTCGCTCACCACCGCAGGCTGGACCGCGATGATGCCGTCGATCGGCGGCCAGTCGGTTTCGGCGTACATCTCCATCGTCACAGCCGCGCCACGCGGGAAGTCCGCCCACCACGTCGCGTCGTGGAGCAGGAAGCCGTCCTGCGGGAAATATTGCTGGATCGGCCAGGGCTGAGGCCGGCGTTCCTTGCGCTGCCGCATGTAGTCCTGGGTCAGTTCGTGGGCGCTGAAGATCCGGTAGTCCTGAAGCTGCCCGTGTTCGAGGGTGATCAGGCCCATCGTGCCGGGGAAGCCGCCGCTCGGGCGGAGTTCCGCCGGGTTCTGGAAGAGCACCAGATAGCGGACCGGCCGATCGCCGCCCAGCGCCGCCCGGAATGCCGGGAGGTCTGGGCCTAGCAGGTCGTCGACGTTGCCCACGCGCTCGAGCACGCGGTCGAGCGTCGGGAGACGGTTGCGCGCCGCGGAGGGCAGCGCCGCTTCGTCGAGCCGGGCGCGGATGCGCTGCGCCTGGTCGACCTGTGCCGCGACCTGCTCCAGTTCGGCCTGATGCCGGGTGAGCACGTCCAGCCAGGTCCCCACTGGTGAGTTGCCGTCGGCGCTCACCCCGCTCGCCTCCAGCGTTGCCAACATCTCCCGGCTCACCTGCGCCGTCGTCTCGCCCGCCTCCGAGAGGAGCGCCACCATATTCAGCATGTCGTGGCCGGCGCGATAGCGTTCGCCGATCCAGGGGAGATGCTTCGCGATCTGGTGGACGCCCGGTGGCAGCGTCACCGCACGTTGCAGCCGGGAGACATCCCGCTTCAGCTCGTCGAGGCTGAAAATGATCGGGGCGAGATCGCGAGACGAGAGCGCAGCGAAGTCGTCATCGGCATACGCCTGGAGCGTCGCCACCTCCTCCGTCACGCCCGCGTACGCGGCGCGAGCCTGGTTGACCCGCAGCCCCATCCAGAGCACCAGCACGACCACGCAGACCACCGCGACCACGGTTGTGGGACGTGCCACCCAGGCGCGGCGCCGCGACCGACGGCGCCGCGCTCGACGGGCGCCCACGCGGAGCGTGGTATCGCTCAGGTCGTCGCCCCGTTGTTCACGAAGGACATCCGATCGCCGCATCGTCATCCGTCGCGTTCCCTCGAACCACTCACCACGGGCCAAGCGGCCGTGCCGCTAGCCCTGGTTGCCCCGCTGCGGTAGGTCGACGGCACGCCCCGGTACCAAGGCACCCAACCGCTGCGACAGGCGCGTTGGCGCGCCGGGGCCGCTGCCGTCGTGGTCGCCGGGATCCGGTTCAGCGCTGTAGTACTCCGCGTAGTAGAGGTCGTACCCGCCGGCGCCGGCCTCGGCCCGGTTGAGCAGGACGCCCAGCAGCGGCGTACCGGCCCGCGTCAGCTCTTCGACCGCCCGCGCCAGCTCTGCCGAGCGGGTGCGGCCGCTGTAGGCCACCAGAAGCACGCGGTCCACCATCCCGGCCAGCACCAGGGCATCGCTCACGGGCACCGGCGGGGCGTCGATCAGTACGATGTCCGCCATACCTTCCAGCACGGCGATGAGATCATGCATCCGCGGCGAGTCGAGCACGTCGGTCGGGTTCGGCGGCAGCGGTCCCGTCGTCAGCACCCGGAGCCCCGGGACGTCGGTCTCCTGGAGCACCGCGGACAGATCGACGGCATCCTCCGTCAGTAACAGGTTCGTCAGTCCGACGCGGTTGGGGATGCTGCCGAGGGTCGCGTGGAGCTGAGGCCGGCGCAGGTCGCCGTCGACGACGATGACCTGCTGGCCGCCCTGCGCGAGCACGGCACCGAGGTTGACCACGGTGGTCGTCTTGCCGTCCCCGGGGCGGGCGCTGGTCACGAGGATCGAGCGCACCTCCTGCCCCAGGGTCGCGAACTGCAAGTTCGTGCGCAGGCTCCGGTACCCCTCCGACACGGGCGAGCGTGGCGCGGTCACCAGCGCGATGCCGACCGGCCCGCGGAACCGGGGGATCCAGCCGAGCGCCGGGCGGCCGGTCAGCCGCCGCACATCCTCGGCATCCTTGACCGTATCGTCGAGGTAGACGAGCACCAGCACCACGCCCAATCCCAGCAGCGCACCCAGCACGCCACCGAGGGCCGTGTTCAGTGTGGTGCGCGGGCGAACGGGCGACTCAGGCGGGACCGCGTCGGCCGTTACACGGATCCGCGGACCGCTGGCCGCCGAGGCCAGGATGCGCTGCTGCGCCTCGATCAGGGCGCTGTGGGTCTCCGTGAACTGCGCGAGCTGCGTCTGCAGGTTCCGGATTTCTTGCTGCACCGCCGGATCGCCGGCGTTCGGCTGTGCCTGCAGCTCGGCAATCCGCGCGTTCGCCTCGTCGATCTGCTTCTGGATCGCGTCGATGTTCTGCTGCACCTGATCGGCGCCCGGTCCGGCGATCTCAGCCTGCCGCTGCTGCGTCTGCTCGATGAACACCTGGGCGACCGTGTTCGCGATCGCTGCCGCCCGTGCGGGACTGGGGTCCGACACGGCCAGCGTCACGAGCTGCGTGTCGCGGATCGGTGTCACGTCGATCGCCGTTGCCAGCTCCTCCGGAGTCACCCGGAGCGACAGACGGCGGATCGTCTCCTCTAACACGGGGCGCTGCGCCACGAGGCGGCTGAAGGTACGGGTACGGCGCTCGGCAGCCAGGATGTCGTTGTAGTCGCTGGCTCCGGTCCCCTGGCCCTCCTCGATCAACAACGTGAGATGTGCCTGATAGATCGGCGTCATCGCCGCGCTGACGAGGTAGGCCAACGCCGCGGCGGCGAGGGCACCAACCAGGACAATCCACCACCAGCGGCGCCCACGCGCAAGTATGGTCGAGGTCATAGTCCTCCCCACCGAATCCCAACCCGATCCCATCCTGATTGCACGCTATTCCCTCCCCTCCGACTGCGAACCACCCTCAACCGGCGCAATGTGCTGGGATGCGGGGTGCGAGACGAGTGAGGGGGACGAAGGGGTGCAATTCATACTGCATTGCGAATAGCAAGATCAATGCCGCCTTTTAGCGCCTGAGTGAACGGACCAGACACCACGTCGGGTCAGCCGGTCCCCGCCGGCGGGCTGGTGATGCGCCGCGCGGGGCGGTACGATGGGCAGCCGGTCGATCCGCAGCGGCGCGACGGATGGAGGGATGGGTTTCGTGAGTGGACTGCCATCGACAATGCATGCGGCGGTGATCCACCGCCATGGTGGACCGGAGGTTCTCTCCTATGAGGAGGTGCCCCGGCCGGAGCCGGGTCCCGGCGAGGCGTTGATTCGGGTCCGCGCCACATCCATCAACCGGCTCGACCTGTGGGCCAGGAGCGGGCCGCCGGTCCCGATCTTCCCCTGGACGGAGCCGGACTTCCCCATCATCAGCGGCAGCGACTGCGCCGGGGAGGTCGTGGCGCTCGGTCCGGGGGTCACCAACGTTCACGTCGGACAACGGGTGGTGCTCTACCCGGCGATCTACCGCGGCACCTGCGACTACTGCCGCGCCGGGGAACAGACGCAGTGCCTCGACTACCGCATCTTCGGCGAGCACACCGACGGGGCGATGGCGGAGTATGCGGTGGTGCAGGCGAACAACCTGCTGCCGCTTCCGGATCATGTCTCGTTCACCGACGCGGCGGCGATGCCGATCGCCTACACAACCGCGTGGCGCATGCTCATTACCGCCGGTCAACTGCGCGCCGGCGAGTCGGTCCTGATCCTCGGCGTCGGCGGCGGCGTCGGCTCAGCGGCGCTGCGGATCGCGCGGCGAGCGGGAGCGACCGTGTACGCCACCGCCAGCCTGCCCGAGAAGCGGCGCCTCGCTGAGGAGCACGGCGCGGCCGCGACCTTCGACCCGAGCGCCGGGCCGATCTCGGAGTGGGTCCTGGAGCAGACCGACGGCAGAGGGGTCGATATCGTGGTCGATCCGCTCGGCGCCACCTGGCGCGAGAGCATCCGCAGCCTGGGCCGCGGCGGACGGCTGGTCTGCTGCGGCGCCACCGCCGGGAACCAGCCGCAGTTTGACATTCGGGAGGTCTATCAGCGCCACCGGCGCATCATCGGCGCGCCGATGGGCAACTGGGACGACTTCACCCAGGTCATGCACCTGCTCTTCGCGGGTGAGATCACCCCGATCATCGACAGCGTCTTCCCGCTCGAGCGGGTCGCCGACGCTCATCGCCGCGCGGAATCCCGCGAGAGCTTTGGGAAGGTGGTCATCACCGTCTAGTTCATCGCTCCGTTTCGTGACATCCTTCGCGTCGCGAAGGAACTCGTGTGTACGGCCGCCCACGCCGGAGTTCCTTCGCTTCGCACGGGATGACACGGAAGAATAGCCCCCGGCCGCTGAAAACAGGGGCGAGGTCGTATCGGAACCCGGCTCCGCTGCCGGCTCGGGGGAGCCAGGGAACCGGTGATACACAGGGAGGGAATCGAACCGTGGCCGATCTCTCGGCGATTGTCCAGTGGAGTGATCCGGAACTCGAACGCGATGTGCTTGACAGCATCGCGCTCGACGTGCCCTGGAAGCTGATCGAGGACTTCTCGACCCTCCACCGGCTCTCCGGCTCGGAGGACGAGCGGCGCGCCGTCGAGCTCATCATCGAGCAACTGAAGGCCGCGGGCGTCCCCTACAC